>Ga0316204_10001798_pt1 | contig 54257 bp, 48 predicted proteins | sample 6monrhotite_MG_2_FD_205661 | JGI IMG/M metagenome (GOLD analysis project Ga0316204, IMG submission 205661) | Microbial mat bacterial communities from mineral coupon in-situ incubated in ocean water Damariscotta River, Maine, United States -... | ecosystem: Environmental > Aquatic > Marine >... | reverse complement strand
CTCGCCAAAGCCGTTGAACCGTGTGGCCATGGCTTCGCCATAAGCGCCCAGCATGCCGATTTCGATGACATCGCCTTCGCGAATATCAGCCGGTAAATCATAAGGGCCGGGCATGGAATCAATGGAATCGCAGGTCGGGCCGAACAGGCGGAAAGGCGAGACTTCGCCTTTTAACTCACCGCTCTCGCGAAAGACCCGCATGGGAAAAGGCCACTTGGCATGGGTGGCGTCAAACATGCCACCATAGGCCCCGTCATTCAGGTAAAGCGCATCGCCCTTGCGAAGCTCTACCCGCGTGAGGAGTGATGACGCTTCTGCGACAAGCGCGCGACCGGGTTCGCACCACAGATCGGCGTTTTCAAGGACCATCATTTCCTCGAATGCATCTTCAATGGCGTCGATATAGTCGTGCAGGGGTGGCGGTGTCAGGCCGGGATATACGGACGGAAATCCACCGCCAACGTCGACAATATCAACCGTGACGCCGGCGCGGGCGATCAGGCGACTGGTCTCCAGCATGGCCGCGCGATAGGCGTTCGGATCCATACACTGGCTGCCGACATGAAAGCTGACGCCGAGCTCGTTGGCGACCTGGCGTGATTTTCCGATCAAGGCCGGAGCCTCAAACGTGCTCGCGCCAAACTTGCCAGCGAGGGGCAATACCGAGCCAGCGTTGGACACGCTGAGGCGCACAATCAAAGTCAGGTCTTCGGCATTGTCAGTTTCAGTCAGAATTTTGGCCAGCTCGTCTTCGCAATCGAGCGCAAAAATGCGAACGCCGAAGTCGAAATAGGCAGTGCGGATTGCGTGTCGGCTTTTTACAGGATGCAGGAAGGCGATAATTGCGTCCGGACAGCGGTCCGCGATTAACTGAATTTCTTTGAGGGAAGCAACGTCGAACCAGCGTTGTCCAGATGCATACAAGCCATCGATCACCCAAGCGGAAGGGTTGGCTTTCACCGCATATAAAACTTCACCACTAAAATTTTCCTGGAACCAACGTACCGCTACGGACAGTCGATCTTGACGAACACAGAAGTTCGGGACCTCGACAGGCCGAGTGCGGACCAGGTCCAGGGGCGTATTGAACGTGTCCAACGCACGAAACCCCCTGATGGCTATTAACCCAATCCGGCATCGTCACCTCCGCCGGAAAGACGCATTTATTGTCAAAAAATCCGGCTGTAAAGCGGAAAATCAAACACACACATCCGGCCGCTTGATTGTACTGTGTCGGGCGTTGCGCTCCTTCTAGTTTTGGGCCTTGCCGATCACCGGCCAATATTTCATTGGATGGTCTGGATCACGTGGCGGACTCTTCCGGGTGGTGCGGACGAAGTTTCTCCGCTAATTGGGTTGTTCAGTTGCCGCGATGCTGCCGACAGGTGAGGGGATTTCACAAATCTGTCACGCAGAACCGGCATGTGGAAACAGACCACAAACAGGGGCTTAGCCTTCATGTCTGAAACGACACCGGCATTTCTGGCCGAAAACATCAATGTCACCTTTGGCACGACGCAGGCGCTGAATGGTGTTTCCCTGACCGTCGAAAACGGTGAAATGGTTGCGCTTATTGGCCCATCGGGATCGGGCAAATCGACCCTTTTGCGTGTCGGCTCCGGTTTGCAACTGGCCGATTCGACATCGGGAGTAGCGCGTCTGTTTGGGGACCGGGTACAGGAAGCTGGCAAATTATCGCGCGGTGTCCGGCGCGCACGTGCCAAAGTCGGGTTCATTTTCCAACAATTCAATCTGGTCAAACGGATAAGCCTGTACTCAAATGTTCTGCTTGGAGCACTGGGCCGTATGCCGGAGTGGAAGGGCGTATTGGGGCATTTTTCTTCGGCAGACCGTAAGAAAACGATGGAGTCGCTGGAGCGCGTCGGCATCGCGGAGTATGCGGGCAATCGCGCGGCCAATCTATCCGGTGGACAACAGCAGCGCGGCGCTATTGCGCGCGCCATGGTGCAAGGTGCAGAGGCAATCTTTGCTGACGAGCCAATTGCATCGCTGGACCCTGTCTCCGCACGAAATGTGATGAAACTTCTGTCAGAGTTGAATGATGAGGATGGCATTACCGTTCTCGTTACGCTTCACCAGGTGGATTACGCACTTAAATATTGCCGCCGTGCCGTCGCGCTAAAAGCTGGTGAAATCATCTATGACGGCCCGACAAACGGGCTCACGCGTGAACGCCTGATCGAGATTTATGGCGATGAATATATCGACGTCATGGACGAAGAAGGAGAGCTGGCATGATCATGCGTTATCTCGCTCGTCTTCTAACAGGGTTGGTTTTTCTTGGGTTGGCTGCTTCGGCGACCGCCCAGGAACAAGGCGACACCATTGTTTTTGGTGTTGTCGCGACTGAACAGTCTGAAAACGTGCTCGCTCTCTGGGAGCCGTTTGTCGAGGACATGCGAGCGAATACAGGCTTTGACGTCCAGCTGGTGTCTGCCGGTGATTATACCGGCGTGGTCGAGGCGATGCGCGCCAATCAGGTGCAAATCGCCTGGTTGACCAATCGCTCCGGATTGGAAGCGTCCCGCCGGGCCAATGCGGAAGTTTTCGCGAAGTTTATCTACCCTGATGGGCAGCTGGGTTATCGCTCCATCATTATCGTTCCAGTGAATAGCCCGCTCGAAAACCTGGACGATCTTCTTGTCTGTGATGGCAGCGTCGATTTCGGCTTTGGCGACCCCTTGTCAACGTCGGGGAGTCTGGTGCCGAACGCCTATATCTTTTCGCCGCGCGGCATCGATACGCAGCAATGCTTCAATCAGGTAACGCGCGCCAGTCATGAGGCGAACCTGTTGACCGTCGCCAACGAGCAGTTGGATGCGGCGACAAATAATACGACGAATATCGAACGACTGAGTCGCACGCGTCCAGAAGTTATTGAGGACATCCGGATTATCTGGCGTTCGCCATTGATCCAAACCGATCCGATTATGTGGCGCCGCGACCTTTCCGCAGAGGCACGGGCACGCATTCAAGAGTTTTTCCTCACCTATGGCTGGCGCGGAGACGCTGACCAGCGGGCTCGTGAACAAGGCATTCTCCGTGAGTTGGAAATGGGTGGATTTCTGCCAGCGACCAATGATCACTTCTTGCCGATCCAACGCCTGGAATTGATCGATCGCCGTGGTTCGACGCTCTCGGAAATCGCGGCTGTAGAAAACGATGTCTCGCTTAATGCCGTGCTGCGGACAGAGCGTCTGACCGTATTGAATGAAACTTTTGCTCAGATTGAAGTCGATCTCGCTGAAGTCGCGCTACAGGAAAGAGAAATTGCCACCCAGCAGGTCTCGCTCGAGATCGAAGCAGCGCGTGTTCGTATGTTGGCCGACCCCGAAAGCACGCGTGATGACGTCAGCGATCTCGTCGATACGTTCCTGCGGGATACCGGCGCGCCGCCTCCGCAATCTGTCTCCCGGAACATCTCGCACCGTGACACGGGAGACCCAACTCTGTTCCGTGCAGGTGTTGGGTTGTTCGCCGGATTATTCGTCTTTGGCTTGATGTTCTTTGTCTCGCAGCCACCGAAATACGCTCCCGCTCGTTTGCTAACTGATCGCTTGATCGATGCCGTGATCTGGGGTGGCTTTTTCGGACTTCTGATCTGGAGCTTCTGGCCAGCCGAAGTGTTCAAATTTCCGCTCTTGAGCGAAAATTCTGATCGCATGGGTGAGTATCTGGCCGGATTTGCGCGACCGGATTTTTCCGAGTGGCGCAATTATATGGAGCAGATTCTGGTCACCATACAGATCGCGCTCTGGGGTACATTCTTCGCTGTGATTCTGGCGATTCCGCTGGGCCTTCTGGGGGCATCAAACATTGCGCCGTTCTGGATTCGGCGCCCGGTTCGGCTCGTCATGGATGGGCTGCGTGCCGTCAATGAACTGGTCGTCGCCGCTGTCTTTGTGGCGGCTGTCGGGCTGGGTCCATTTGCCGGTGTCTTGGCGCTGGCCTTCCATACGGCAGGTGTGCTCGGCAAGCTCTTCTCCGAAGCGGTTGAGTCCATTGACGAGGGCCCGGTAGAGGGCGTTCGCGCGACCGGCGCAGGCCCCATGAATGAAGTGACGTGGGCGGTTGTGCCGCAAGTCATACCGCTTTGGGCGTCCTATGCGCTCTACCGGTTTGAATCGAACACACGCTCTGCCACGATCCTTGGTCTCATCGGCGCAGGCGGTATCGGTCAGGTTCTGATCGAGAATATTCGTTCGTTCGAGTACGGAAAAACAGCCGTGATCATCATGATTATCATCGTTGCGGTCACGCTGGTCGACATGCTGTCGCAAGTGCTTCGCAAACGCCTGATGTAATCGGGCGCCACCGTCACGGAAGCGTCGCATAGCCGTTACTAAAGTGTCGCGCCGGCGTTATGAAACCGTCGCCGACATTCCTTATGAGCAGCCTTAACCTGGCGGGTGATCAGGTGTTGGCAATGCTTTTACAGGATAATGGCAATGAGGAAATTTCTGGCGGGTAGCGCAATCGTATTGGCGCTGACGAGTGGTGCATACGCGGATGGCCCGGTGTTTCACGCGGCTCCTGAATGGGAAGACCCTGAAACGGGCAATTCATTCAAACTGCGTGGTCGCCTCTTTTTCGATGCGGCATCTGTCAACGTTGATACGTTCGGGCGCAATGAAAGCTATACGGCGACCGAAATGCGCACTGGTCGGATTGGCGTCGAGGGCAGCTGGTTTGGATTTGAATACAAGGCCGAATTTGATTTCTCCGATGACAGCGTAGCGGCCAAGGACGTTTATATTGAATGGGATGGTGGCCAATTTTCGATCATCATCGGTAATCAAAAAACGCCAAACTCCCTCGAAGAAATGTCGTCCAGTCGCTATATAACTTTCATGGAGCGTGGGCAGGCAACAGACGCTTTCCGCCTGGACCGCCGATTGGGCGTCGCGCTGGTCACTGGTGGTGACAATTACTCCTTCCGGGCAGGCGTGTTCGGTGGGAACCCCAATGAGGACAGCTCTGGCTCGTCGATGTCCGAATCCTGGGCCGTTGCCGGCCGGTTCACTTTCGCGCCGATTAACACAGACACCCAAGTTCTGCACCTGGGTGTGAGTGCGCGGGTCTATGATCGCGGCGATAATTCCGGCGCGGCCATTCGCGTTCGGTCACGGCCTAACGTCCATCTCGCCGAACGTCTGGTCGATGTGAATACAGGCGCCGGTCAATCCACGCTCTATGGCCTTGAAGCGGCATGGATTTCCGGACCTCTTCATATCCACGGCGAATATCTGACAGAAGATGCAGAAGGTTCGACGGATGATTTCCAAGGTTATTTCGTGAACCTTGGTTGGTTCTTGACCGGAGAACAACGTTCTTATCGGGCGTCCTCAGGTGCTTTCCGGCGGACTTCGCCTGCGAATCCCGTTAGCGAGGGCGGAAATGGCGCGTGGGAGCTGGCAGGTCGCTATGACTATCTTGATACCGACAGTGGCGGCGCGCTGACAACCTATACGGCGGGCCTCAACTGGTATCCGGAAGACTATGTCCGTTTCATGCTAAACATTGTCGCGGGCGATGTTGAAGGCACGGGTGCCCGCTTGGGTGAAGGTGATTTCACCGGCATTCAGGCTCGGGCTCAAATTGACTGGTAATCTCGAATTTACAATTTCAAACAAACAGGTTGGATCATGAAAAAATTCCTCTTTTCAACGGTGATTGCCACGGGTCTTTTAGGGCTGGCAGCGTGTTCGGACTCCGGCAGCGGAACTTCCAGCGCCGGTAATGCACCAGCGGCCTCGGGCGGCGGGGCCGGGTCGGGCTCGCGCAATGTCGTTCGTATTGTCGGGTCTTCGACAGTCTTTCCGTTTTCGACTGCGGTCGCAGAAAGCTTCGGTGCTCGGTCATCGTTCGCTACACCCGTGGTCGAATCTACCGGCACAGGTGGAGGCATGCGTCTGTTTTGTAGTGGTGTTGCCGTCGATACGCCGGATCTGTCTGGAGCTTCACGGCGAATGACGCCGAGCGAATACGAAACCTGCCAGACCAATGGTGTTCGCGATATTGTTGAGCTGCCGATCGGTTTTGACGGTATCGTTATCTCAAACATTTCGAGCGGCCCGGAGCTGGATATTTCCCGTGGTCAAATCTGGCTTGCGCTTGCCGCCCAAGTTCCGGCAGCCGATTGTACCATGGTCGATAATCCGAATATCAATTGGACAGATATTGACGCTTCACTGCCGGATTTACGGATCGAGGTTTTCGGGCCACCGCCGACGTCGGGCACGAGAGATGCGTTCGTAGAATTGGGGCTTGAAGCAGGTGCAGAGGAAGTTGCCGCTGAAACCGGTTGTGAGATTTCTGGCGATGCCGCGGCCCGCATTCGCGAAGATGGTGCTTGGATTGACGCTGGCGAGAATGACAACGCCATTGTCCAGACATTGGTCAATACGCCAACCGCTTATGGTGTATTTGGCTATTCCTTCCTCGCCCAGAATGGAGACCGTATTCAGGCTGCGCGCGTCGATGGCGTCGCACCTGAGTTTGATGCGATCGCGTCGGGCGAGTATCCGATTTCACGCTCGATGTTTATCTATGCCAAGGTTCAACATGTTGGCGTCGTGCCGGGTATTCAGGAATACCTGCAGGAATTTTCTTCGGATGATGCCTGGGGTGAATTTGGTTATCTGACGGATCGCGGCCTGATCCCGATGCCAGAAGACCAACGCATGGAAATGGTTGAGCGGGTCAATTCGCTGGAAACCATGACACAGGCGCCTGAGCATCACTAGTGTTTGAAATATGATCAAAGAAAAGCCCCCGGATCTCGGTCCGGGGGCTTTTTATTTGGTCACGACGCTTTCTTTCTAAAACAGTGGTTTGCGTTCTTTCCGTCCCAGACGGCGGAGGCGTTTCCAGAAACGGCGGCCTTCCGGCTTGGGTTGTGGTTTGAGGTTTTTCACAAACTCTTCCGCACAGGACTTCCAGCTAAAGCCTTCGGCGTATTCGCGGCAACGTTCCCGCTTCATTTTCAACGCTTCAAGGCAGGCTTCCTGCAAATCTTCCGAGACAGCGCCAGCACCGGTTCCCGGGATCAGATCAATCGGGCCCGGAGCCGGGAAAGCGGCGACCGGCGTGCCGCAGGCCATGGATTCGAGGATGACGAGACCGAATGTGTCGGTCAGACTCGGGAAGACGAAGACATCGGCATCGGCAAAATAGCGCGCCAATTCGTCGCCATATTGCGGGCCAAGAAACTGGATTGCGGGGTATTCCTTGCGCAATTCATCGAGCTGCGGGCCGGGGCCGATGACGACCTTGGTGCCGGGCAATTCACAATCGAGGAAGGCTTCGATGTTCTTCTCGACCGAGACGCGGCCGACATAGACAAAGATGGGCCCTTCAAGGTCCTTGAAAACACCGCCATCAATACCGCGTTTATCCGGATTGAAGAGGACAGTATCGACGCCGCGCGCCCAAGGGGTGATGTTCTTGAAACCGCGCGCGTCCAGATCATCGCGCATGGACGGTGTTGCGACCATCAACCCACCACCGGAATTATGGAAGCGGCGCATGAAACCATAAACCACCGATAACGGGATGAACGGAAAACGGGTATTCACATATTCAGGGTATTTCGTGTGGTAACTCGTGGTGAAGGGCAGTTTCCATTTCCGGCAAACAGCACGCGCCGCCATGCCGAGCGGGCCTTCGGTCGAAATATGTATCGCTTCGGGCTCAAACTCCTTGAACCGTCGCTCGATATCCTTACGGGCACCAAACGCCAGCCTGATCTCAGGGTATGTTGGCATGGGAAAGGTTTTATAACCCAATCCGGGATGGATGACCTCCACCTCATGACCCATTGCGCGGCACTCTTCGGTCGTGCGGGTAAGGGTCCGGACCACGCCATTTACCTGCGGTTCCCATGCGTCAGTCACCAGCATGATGCGCTTGGGTTTGTCCTCGAAGCCGACCTCGATTTCCTCGTCCGGCTCAATATCATTCTGATCTTCACTCATACCGTTCTCCATAAACCATATTTAGCACATGGCGAAGACTCGTTTCAGCCTCTTGCCAGCGGGCGACTTGCATGATCAATGGGCCGCGTTTGTGGTCTGGCCGCCGCGGAGATTTGCCATGCCTGATACTACACTGAACCGTCTCAACTGGGACATGATCGACGCGATCAAATTCGCCGATGAATCAGAGGCAGCGCGCGCGCTGGCCGGTAAGATCGGTTTTGACGAGGAAGATCGCCAGGAAGCCCGCAATCAGGCCATTGATCTGGTGAAACGCGCGCGTGCGTCGACCAAGGTCGCCGGGTTGATGGAATCCTTCCTTCAAGAATTTGGCCTGTCCAACAATGAAGGACTGGCTCTGATGTGTCTGGCAGAGGCGCTCTTGCGTGTGCCGGACGCAGAGACCGTCGACAAGCTCATTGCCGAGCGGATCAGTTCAGGCGAATGGGGCGGGCATGTCGGCAAGTCGGCACACTGGTTGGTCAATGCGTCCACTTTGGGATTGATGCTGACCGGTTCGGTTGTCGGCGTCGACCGCGAAGCCAAGAAAAACCCCGGCGTCTATATGAAGCGTCTGACCCAACGTCTGGGCGAGCCGGTCATCCGCGCGGCAACCATGCAAGCGATGAAAATCCTTGGTGAGCAATTTGTGCTCGGACGCAATATCGGGGAAGCTATCAAGCGTGGTGGCAAGACCGAAAATTGTCTGCACTCTTTTGATATGCTGGGTGAGGGCGCGCGCACGCATTCTGATGCCGCCCGCTATCACTTGCGATATCTGGAAGCGATTGCGTCGGTGGGAAAAGCGCGCGGTGAAGGCCCTATCGAGTTGGTAGATGGTGTTTCCGTCAAGCTCTCTGCGCTCCATCCACGTTATCATGCCGTGAAAGAAGTCTCTGTTTTTGAAGAGCTCTATCCTCTGGTGCTGGAGCAAGCCGAAGCCGCAAAGGCCGCTAATATCGGCCTTTGTCTGGATGCCGAAGAGGCTGACAGGCTGGTTATTTCTCTGAAAATTCTGGAACGCCTATCGCGTGAACCATCCCTTGCGGATTGGAATGGGCTGGGTCTGGCTATTCAGGCTTATCAGAAGCGTTGTGCGGCTGTTATCGAGATGGTTATAGCGCTCGGCAAAGAAACCGGGCGGCGTTTCCTCGTGCGTTTGGTGAAGGGCGCTTATTGGGACACCGAGATTAAATTTGCGCAGCAAATGGGTTGGCCTGATTTTCCTGTCTGGTCGACCAAAGCGGCAACCGACCTCAATTATCTGGCGTGCGCAAGACTAATGCTCACGGCGCCAGAGGCTATTTACGGACAATTTGCAACGCATAACGCCTTCACGCTTTGTGCGGTACGCTTGCTCGCCCAGAAAGCCGGTGTTGAGCACTACGAATTCCAACGGTTACATGGAATGGGCGAGCCGCTCTATAAAGCGGCGCAAGATGCCTTTGGCGGCAATCCGGTTCGGATTTACGCGCCGGTTGGCAGCCATGAAGACCTTCTTCCTTATCTGGTCCGGCGTTTGCTCGAAAATGGAGCGAACACCTCCTTCGTGCATTCCTTCCTCGATAAGGATGTGCCGGCAGAAGACGTGGCCAACGGCCCGTTTGACCAAGCCGATATTATCGACCGACATCCCTTCATCCCGATGCCGCCGCGCCTCTATGGCGAAAGCCGCGCCAATTCTGATGGTGTCGATCTAAGCCAAGTATCTGTACGTAATCGTCTCGCCGACGCTCAAGCCAATCTGGATGCGCAATTGCCATTGGCCGCCGGACCGATCGTCATTGGAAAAATGTATACGAACGAGCCGTTCAATCATTCGAGCCCGATCAATCAACACGATATTGTCTCGGTAATCAGCAATGCCGATGACGAGATGATTGAAACGGCCTTTGAAGCGGCTGAAGAGGCTCATCGACATTGGGATAAATTGGGCGGCCCGAAACGCGGCGCAATTTTGCGTGCCATGGGCGACGCGCTGGAAGCGGATACCGACCGACTGATTGCGATCATGACCCGCGAAGGCGGCAAGACGCTGGCTGATGGTGTGGCGGAAGTACGCGAAGCCGTCGATTTCTGCCGCTATTACGCAAATGAAGCCGAGACCAAATTTGCCGCACCTGTGCGCTTGCCGGGGCCGGCGGGGGAGACGAATCATCTGGAATTGCGAGGGCGTGGTGTTTTCGTTTGCATCAGCCCCTGGAATTTTCCATTGGCAATTTTTACCGGCCAACTCGCGGCCGCTTTGGCGGCAGGCAATGCGGTTGTTGCCAAGCCAGCAGAGCAAACACCGTTGATTGCTTGTGAAGCGGTCAAGCTCTTCCAGAAAGCGGGCCTGCCTGCGGACGTATTGCATGTGATTACGGGTGATGGCCGCGCCGGAGCGGCCCTTGTGAATGATCCACGCACCGGAGGTGTCTGTTTTACGGGCTCCACCGAAGTTGCCCGAATCATCAACAAGTCGCTGTCGGAAAAAGATGGGCCGATCGTCCCCTTTATTGCCGAGACCGGTGGCCTCAATGGCATGTTCGTCGATACATCAGCCTTGAAGGAGCAAGTGGTCGACGATGCGATCATCTCTGCGTTCGGGTCTGCTGGTCAGCGATGCTCGGCCTTGCGCCTGATATTTCTTCCAGAAGATACCGCAGACAGTTTCGTTGAGGGGTTGATGGGAGCGATGGACGCATTGGCGCTGGGTGACCCGGCCGATGCTTTCACCGATGTTGGTCCGGTCATTGACGAGGAAGCCAAGGGCGTTCTGGATCAGCACATGACCCGGATGCGGGTGAATGCGACTGTTTTGAAACAGTGCGATCCGGGACCATTGGCTGATGACGGGTTCTATTTTGCGCCCGCTCTGATCGAATTGCCATCGCTGGATTTAATGGAACGCGAAGTCTTTGGACCGATTCTACATATCGTCCGTTACAAGCGAAAAGACGTTGGTCATCTGGCACGCGAATTAGCGGCCAAGGGCTATGGGTTGACGTTGGGCATCCACTCGCGCCTGTCGCGCTTCCACGAGGAAATCATGGAGGCCGTGCCTGCGGGCAATGTTTATGTGAACCGGAATATCACCGGAGCGGTTGTTGGGGTTCAGCCATTTGGCGGCGAAGGGCTCTCCGGAACTGGTCCAAAAGCGGGCGGCCCGAATTATGTGCTTAGATTTGCCGCAGAGCGCACGGTGACCGTTAACATTTCGGCGCAGGGCGGCGATCCGGAATTGCTAAGTCTTTGACGTTTCAGGGGGTGAATTTTACCCACTGCAAAAAGCATTACCGGAGTTTGTCAGTCACCAAAGGGCATTAGCGGTTCGTTAACCAAAAAAACCGTTTTCGGGTCATTATCCATGTTGACCAGAGCCTCCGTCTTAAGCACTATATGTTGGGTCGGCTGAGACAGCGGACACACCATCATGGGATTTACAGAGCAGCGGCGTGAACGCACGCGTTCCGCGCGAGGGATAAGCTGCGCTCTGATTTCCGGGGGAGACGAGTTTAAAATGACGCCTTATGACGCTGCAGCAGTGGCCAAAAAGCCAATGGAAACAAATACGCGAGACGCCGTGCGTCCCGGTAAGCCACTTGCTCAAAAACCAGATCTGAAATTGGTCAAACAGGTCACGATTGATTCTTCGCGCGATGCGTTGCTGACCGATTTTGGCAAGAAAACTATGGTGGATCGTTATCTCCTCCAGGGCGAGTCCTATCAGGATATGTTCGCGCGAGTCGCGAAAGCATATGCCGACGATACCGAACATGCCCAACGCCTTTACGATTACATTTCAAATCTCTGGTTCATGCCGGCGACGCCCGTTCTTTCGAATGGTGGCGCCACGCGGGGTTTGCCGATTTCTTGCTTCCTCAACACCGTTGGCGATTCCCTGGATGACATCGTCAATACGTGGAATGAAAATGTATGGCTTGCGTCCAATGGCGGCGGTATCGGCACTTATTGGGGTGAGGTCCGTTCTATTGGCGAAAAAATTGGCCAGAATGGACAAACCTCCGGCATTATTCCGTTTATTCGCGTTATGGATTCACTGACGCTCGCCATCTCACAAGGTTCGCTGCGCCGCGGATCTGCTGCTGTTTATCTGGATGTGCATCACCCGGAAATCGAGGAATTCCTCGAAATTCGCAAACCCTCTGGCGACTTCAATCGTAAAAGCCTGAATCTGCACCACGGTCTGAACGTTACAGACGCATTCATGGAAGCGGTTAAGGAAGACGGCGAGTTTGAGCTGAAATCACCGCGTTCCGGTGAGGTTGTTCGCTCAGTATCTGCTCGTAAAATTTGGCAGAAAATTCTGGATCTGCGGCTACAAACCGGCGAGCCATATATTGTGTTTTCTGACACGGTGAATGAGGCCCTGCCTGCTCACCAGAAGAAACAGGGTTTGAAGGTTCGGCAGTCCAATCTTTGCGCCGAAATTATGCTGCCGACCGGTGTCGACAAGCATGGCCGTGACCGGACTGCCGTGTGCTGTCTGTCGTCACTGAATGCCGAAAAATACCTCGAATGGAAAGATGATCCACGTTTCATCGAAGATATTTACCGCTTCCTCGACAACGTCCTCGAAGACTTCATCGACCGAGCCCCGGACGAAATGGCTCGTGCAGTGTATTCGGCCAAACGTGAACGGTCTGTCGGATTAGGTTTGATGGGGTTCCATTCTTTCCTTCAATCCATGAATGCGCCGTTTGAATCGCCTATGGCAAAATCGTGGAACATGAAAATGTTCAAACATATCCGCCAGGAAGCCGACAAGGCATCCGTGAAGTTGGCGGACGAACGTGGACCTTGTCCGGATGCTGAGGAAGCGGGTGTAAAAGCGCGCTTCTCGCACAAGCTGGCCGTTGCTCCGACGGCATCAATCTCCATCATTTGCGGTGGAACATCGGCCGGTATCGAACCCATTCCAGCAAATTTCTACGTTCATAAGACCCTGTCGGGCTCTTTTTCGGTGAAAAACCCACAATTGACGAAAGTGCTTCAAGAAAAGGGTGAGGACACACAGGACGTCTGGAACTCAATTCTTGAGCATGAAGGTTCGGTTCAGCACCTTGAATGTCTCGATCAGAATGAAAAAGATTTGTTCAAGACGGCCTTCGAGCTTGATCAGCGCTGGGTCATCGAACATGCAGCCGACCGCCAGCCATACATATGCCAATCGCAATCGCTCAATATTTTCCTACCGGGCGATGTTAATAAGTGGGATTTGCACATGTTACACTGGACGGCTTGGGAGAAGGGCGTGAAGTCGCTCTACTATTGTCGCTCGAAGTCGGTTCAGCGGGCATCCTACGCAGGGTCGGAGGACAAATCGGACGTCGAGGTTTCGATGGCTGAAGCCTCGAAAACCGACTATGAGGAATGCCTCGCCTGTCAGTAGGCTGACGCATGAAATACCAAGGAGGGCGGCCAGTGTGCCGCCTTTTTTGTTGCGCTGCAGCATGTGCGTTTCGAGTTACGGTTTGAAAAAAACATTTACCATAACCACGAAGAATGCGGATTTTAACGCGTTTTTCGCTGTGAGGGCCCTAAACTCGTGTTAGCTTGGGGCAAGCGATTGTATCGGAGGATTACCGTGACGTGCGTTCGGGGAAGGTTCGCAATAGGCATGCTGACGGCTTTTGTAGCCGCCGGTTCAGCCTATGCGCAGTCTTCCGAGCGTGGTCCCGCAATTTTCGATGTAGACCGCGCGATTCTCATGCCATTCATCAGTGCGCCAAGCGATGCCACCTCACTCATCGATAACAATGCTTCGGCGGTTGCGTCAGGTGTGTTGAGCGAAACCGGTACCGATAATGGGTCGCTGACGGCTTTTGCGGGATATTCCGCATCCGTCAGTCGGTTGGATGATGCGTCATGGATTGAAGTTCGGGTTTTTGATCCGAATATGCAGACACGGACCGATAGGTTGTTTGATTCTGAATCCCAGATTGATTCGGCTATCGTGCGCCCGATCCGGGAGACCCAGTCTTCGATCGCAGTCAATTATATCACCCGATTTGATTCGCCGGGCGGAACCGACGGTCTTGATCTGACATTTGAGCCGCGGGCTGGATTGAGCTTTGGTCCGGACGGATCGGGCGCAGGTGCCGGTGCCGAAGTTCGTATCGGTCGATATCTGCAAAACGATGCCGAGCGTCCAGCGTGGTATTTCTTTGCGGGAGCAGAGCGTCATGCGTTATTGTATGACCCGGGGCAGGGTTTCGATATGCAAGGCGCCATGACGCTTGAGCCTTATGCGGTTGTGGGAGATGCGCAGGCCGGAGTCGCGATGCGCCTCGGCGATAATGATTTATCCTTCGCCTATGTTCGCCGGGAACGTTCTGCGCGCATCGGCATTGATGACTATGACGCGGCGGATGATTTTGCGGCCTTTTCGCTTAGCCGTCGCTGGTAGTTTTCTCAAATTGATTTTATTTGCGAAGAGTCTGCCTACTAGGTCTGGACCTTTGGTCACATTTAACCCCAATATGTAGATATCAAGCGCGCCAAAAGGGCGAGTCGCTTCACACGATATTTCGGGGTTTTCGATGTCCGACACTGCTTCCAAGCCAGGCCTTCTGACCACCAGCCACTCTTACAAGCCTTTCCGGTATCCGTGGGCGTATGAGTTCTGGAAGAAGCAACAGCAAGTGCACTGGCTGCCGGAAGAAGTTCCTCTGGGTGAAGACTGCAAGGACTGGGCGACCCATCTGTCGGATCGTGAACGTAATTTGCTGACCCAGATATTCAGGTTTTTCACACAGTCCGACGTCGAGGTCGGGGCGAATTACATGGAAAACTACATGCCGCTCTTCAAACCGGTTGAAGTGCGCATGATGCTGGCCTCCTTCTCCAACATGGAAACCGTCCATATCGCCGCCTATGCACTGTTGCTGGAAACCATTGGTATGCCCGACAGTGAATTTTCCGCTTTCATGGAATATGAGGAAATGGCGGCAAAGCACGACTATCTCGGCCAGTTCGGTGTCGAGAGCGATAAGGATGTGCTGACTTCTATGGCGGTGTTTGGTGCCTTCACCGAAGGTCTGCAGCTCTTTGCCTCATTCGCAATGTTGATGAATTTCCCACGCTTCAACAAAATGAAGGGGATGGGGCAGATCGTGACCTGGTCCGTGCGCGATGAGTCGCTGCACTGCGAAGGCATGATGAAAATGTTCCATACTTTCGCGGAAGAAACTGGTGCCTATACACAAGACGTGAAGGATAAGATCGTCGAGTGTTGTCGTACGGTGGTGGCGCTCGAAGACAAGTTCATTGAATTGGCCTTCGAGGCTGGTGACGTTGAAGGTATGACGCCCGATGACATCAAGAATTACATTCGCTACATCGCAGACTGGCGCCTGCGCCAACTGAAGCTGGAGCCCATCTATGGCATCGAAAAGCACCCTCTGCCCTGGTTGACCGAGATTTTGAACGGGGTTGAGCACGCCAATTTCTTCGAAGCCCGCGCAACCGAATATTCCAAAGGAGCCACCAAGGGTGACTGGCACGGTGAAGAAGGTGTGTGGTCGAATTTCGACAAGTGGCAGTCACATAAACCCGAGAGCGATATTCCGGCGGAGTAGGTGTTCTGTCTTGCCGTCTGGCACCATTTCCGGCATTAGCTGGCCATGAAAATGTTTGAAATTGCAAAAACGCCGGAAGAAGCTGTCGACCGGTTAACCCGACTTCATCGGAAGTCTGTTGAAACTCTTCGTGAGGCCTTGCGCGCCTATTTGGATGACGGTGTTACACCGGATGCGACGGCGAGAGCGGAAGGCGCCTTCGCTTACCCGGAATTGCGTGTTCGATATGAGCCAGATGGTTCGCCGCCGCCGGTGAGTCGGGCGTTCGGTAAATTCTCCGAACCCGGGCTTTATACATCGTCGATTACCCAGCCTGAGCTATTTCGCGATTATCTTATCGAACAGCTTTCTCTTCTAAATGATCAATACGACATCACGATAGAAACAGGGCCATCTTCGGACGAGATTGCTTTTTCGACGGTTCTGGATGGTGCGGAGGATCTGGACCTTGATGCCGCTTCTGTGGCGGACCTTGTACGTAATTTCCCGTATGCGGATCTGGCTGAAATCGATGACGCGCTGCCCAATGGTGAGCGCGCGCAGGAGCCAGGCGCACCCAAACCGCTGACGCTATTCGAGGCGCCGCGCGTTGATTATTCTCTTCAAAGGTTGAAGCATTATTCGGGCAGCCCGTATGAGGATTTCCAGCATTTCATCCTCTTCACCAATTACCATCGCTATGTCGACGCTTTTGTCGCCTGGGCGATTGGTCAGCTGAAGGAGGATAATGAGTATGACTCCTTTTCCGCGGCCGGTTTCGTTGAAGTTGACGCAGACACGCCGCATCCGCGCGCCGCTGTAGAGGCTGCACCTTGGCGACGCTACCAGATGCCGGCCTATCATTTGAAGGCGCCGGGCGGTCGGGGCATTACGCTGGTCAATATCGGCGTGGGGCCGTCGAATGCTAAAACCATCACGGACCACCTTGCGGTTTTGCGACCTCAATGCTGGTTGATGATTGGACATTGCGGCGGGTTGCGTCATTCGCAACGCCTTGGCGATTACGTGCTCGCGCATGCTTATCTGCGCTATGACCGGGTTCTGGACCGCGATCTGCCGCTGGAAATTCCAGTGCCGCCGATTGCCGAGATCCAGATAGCATTGGCAGATGCGGTCAGACGGGTTTCCGGCGATAGTCGGGCGGACGTCAAACTTCGCCTGCGTACCGGGACCGTCGCGACATATGCCGACCGTAATTGGGAGCTTCGCTATCACGCCGAAGCGCGCCGCATCAACCAGTCACGCGCTATCGCGGTGGACATGGAATCGGCGACGATCGCAGCCAATGGTTTTCGCTTGCGAGTGCCCTACGGGACATTGCTATGTGTGTCCGACAAGCCGCTTCACGGCGAGCTGAAACTACCGGGCGCTGCCAATCTCTTCTATCAAAAATCGGTGTCTGAACATCTGATGGCCGGCATTGAAACGGTCGAGATATTGCGCAGCAATGAAGCCAATGCGCTCCACTCTCGCAAGCTACGCAGCTTCGACGAACCACCGTTTAGGTGATTGGTTGGCCATAGGTTTTGGGGCTAGCAGCGTGTCGCGCGAATGCCGACCGGCCATTTTGCGCCGTCGGAATCCCGTTCCAAAAATGCAAACATTCGACATGCGCCATAGGCAATCGGCTGGCCTTGCGGCGGGGGCGTCCCCGTTACATAAGTCGCTATTCCTGTTCCGGTGTACCGACCTTCACGGCCGTTGGCGGCTTCAGAACAGCCGGTTACTTCGACAGTGATGGAAAATGTATGCGGCGCAGGCTCGCCATTTGATGGGAGATTGGGTGCCACACTGCCATCAAGCACACAGTTTTGCTGCCTCTGAATATCGTAAAAAACCTGCCCTCCGAAAAATGTCGCGACCAGTCCATCAAAACTGGTCTGAAAAAAGCCTTGGGAGGCGGCTGTTGGTTCGTAGTTCAAGGCAAATAGTTCGTATGAAATGCTCGTGCGGCCCGGGTCGGTTGCTCTTGTCAGGCCCACGGCTTCTTCTGGAAAGTTGGTTGGAATAGGGAGAGCACGAATTCTCTCGCCACCGAATGCCGGTGATCTTCCTACAGCCGTATTACCGAGGCGCAGTTGGAGGCCGTCCAACATCGTTGTATCGAAGGCGCCGCCTGCTAATCGATCTAGCTCGCCAGATAGGAAAATGGTCGATCCTTGCTGTGTTTGTGTGACTCGTCCGATGAGATAGTCGATTTCATTTGGTGTTGTTGGAGAAACGGGTGGTCCTAATGTTATCAGCACTCGTTGATCCGGCATGTAATGAATATCAATATAACGCCGACCGAAACCGGCCGTATCGCCAAGAAAGCCGTTCCACCTACCGTAAGATGGGTAGTTTTCGGCTACGACCAACCCCGGGTCGGTTACAGCAACGCTGGTTGCGCCGGAAAAGCTTGGGGGTCCAAATCCTACAGGTTCCCAAGCTTCTGCAGTTACTCGAAGAATGTCTGGCCAGAACGGTATGCCGTATTGGTCGGAATCGTCGAAATAAACGTTAAAAGTTGCAATGTCGTTTGTATTCATTTGCTGCCGAACCGTCTCTGAAGGCGGGTCAATGCATTGACTTTGGCTGTTGGTTAGACAGATGAGCAAGTCGCGATAGTGATGCCGCGTGTCCAAAAGTAGGCTGAACGAGAAGCCCGGATAACCCATCAGAAATTCAATCTCCTGATCGTCGCCAATATTGATTGCTGCGCCGGCGGCAACGGCACGTCTGCCATTTTCTGCCGGTCGCATCACGCCGTCGCCCGTTAAAGTTACAAGCGTCATGATCACGTCAGAGGCCGCGTCGCCCGGGCTTGTTGCTCGGATCAGTACGTCACTGACGGCGGGTGGGCCGGTATAGCTAATGCCGTCGCAAACATAGGAAAGGTAATAATATTCTGATCCGGCCGAGCCTTGGGGGCGAATGGTCAAAATCAGAGATTGACTACCGCCAGCTTGAATAATGAAGGGCACATTTGCAGAGCCAATAGGTAAGTTGGCTGCGTTTGTGCGCTGGTAGTCCATGTCGGTACCAAGGGTGTTTTCCGCGTTAGCTTCAACCCGGCAAGCCGTTGCGTCTACATCGCCAGAATTAATCATCGTCGAAAAAACTGTGACGGCCTCACCGATTTCAGCGACGCGCGCATTGGGTACGACGGAAGCCGTTAGGCGCGCCTGACCAGATGCACCGCCAGTTAACATTAATCCAAGAAGGAGGCATGGCAGAATGCGGTTCATCAAAACTCTCCGACGATCAACACGGTTAAATTGAGTATTTCATCAGAAAAATCAACTCTTAATCGCCTGAAAACATGAAATTCTCGGAGGAAGGCGTGTCAATATTGCGACCTTTTGCCTTTTGGACGCCATGGCCGATGTTTTTTCACCCAAATGGGTGATTGTAATCGCGTTCGCCTTGCCCTTTGCGGCGCCTTCCGATAGCAGACATTCATGAGCCGTGTTTTGAATTTTGATGGTATTCGCAACTTCCGCCATTTCGGTGATTACGCCGGACGGGATGGTGCGCGTGTTCGCTCTGGTCTTTACCGATCAGGGCATTTTCATAATGTCACTGACGACGACCGGGCGAAACTCGATGCGCTAAACATTTCGGTTGTGGCGGACCTGCGCCGACCGCGCGAGCGCGACAATGAGCCGTCCAGTTGGGGCGAGGGGTTTCGCGTTCTTCAATCCGACGTGGCTGGGCATGCTGAACCACCGCATATGCGGTTTCTTCGTACCGGAGATATGAGTCCGGACGGTGTGGCCAATTTCATGCGCTCGACCTATCGCCGCCTGCCCATGGAGAAGGGCAATCAGGAGGTTTTCACCGCCGGATTGCGCGAGCTCGCCACGCATGGCAGCGATGAGAGTTTTGTGGTGCATTGTGCTGCGGGCAAGGATCGGACCGGGCTTTTCTGCGCATTGGCGCTTTCGTTGGCCGGTGCTTCGAAAGCCGATATTTACGACGATTATCTGATGACAAACACCGCGGTCGATTATGACACGCTGGTCCCATTGATCCACAAGCGCATTGAGGAAACCTACGAGCGTAAAGTGCCCGAAGAATCGATGCGCGTGTTTCTTGGTGTTAAAGGCGAATATCTGGACGAGGCTTTCGACGAGATTGGTTCGGCGGACAGTTATGTGGCCGATGTGCTGGGTCTGACGGAAGACGAAATCGCTGCTGTTCGGGCCAATTTGATAGCTGCGTGAACGCGGTCCATTCAGAACAAGTGGAATGGATAGCGCCTGAACGCGCCTTTGCACCGTTTCGCAATCAAGCAAGCGCTCTTCTACTGCATGGCGGTCAGCACTCGCAATCTCGTCTGTATGCCTTGGCAACAGATTGGCTGGAATTGCGGGTGGGTGATGATGTCGCCGCCTTTTTCAAGACCGCTCGAATTGCGTTGGCGCAGGGTTGCGAGCTCGCCGGATTGTTTCACTATGAATTTGGAACGGCGTTAGAGCCAAAGCTGGGTTCGCCGACGCCGGGGACATTGCTGGCATCTATCGGTGTTTACCCGGCCTGGGCTGTTTTCGACCCGGCGACGAAGAAGTTGGTCGTTATGGGAGGCGATGGCCCCCGCGTACGATTGAAAACAGGCCTTCATAATGGCCAGCCCACGGCCAAACCCGCGGCGGGTCATTTATCGCCGGACTGGTCCCGGCAAAATTATCTGCAGGCTTGTCGCGCTTTGATCGAACGCATTCGTGCCGGCGATATCTATCAGGCTAATTTATCTCAAGGTTTTTCGGGCCGGCTTCAGGGCGATCCGTGGGGTGTGTTCCAACGCCTGATCGCACAAAGTGACGCTCCGCATGCGGCATGGTTTCGACCGGCAAGCAGCAATGTCGTGATCACCAACTCACCGGAGCGATTTTTGAGCCTTGAGGACGGACGCGTTGAAAGTCGGCCCATTAAGGGCACGCGGCCGCGGCGGGCAGACGCAATCGCTGACAAGGTTGAGGCTGAAGAATTAGCGACAAGCGCCAAAGATAGAGCCGAAAACCTGATGATCGTCGATTTGATGCGACATGATCTTTCCCGCGTGTGCCGACCGGGCAGTGTCAAAGTGCCTCGCCTGAATGCCGTTGAGAGCTATGCCAATGTTCATCACCTCGTTTCCACGGTTGAGGGGCGATTAAACGACAATGCGGATGCGCTCGATGTGATCGCGTCAACCTTCCCGCCGGGATCCATTACCGGTGCGCCGAAAATCCGCGCGATGGAATTGATCTCCGAGGCTGAGAAGTGCCAGCGAGGATCATATTGCGGAGCGCTTGGATGGATCGGCGAGGGGGGGCAGGCCATGGATCTTAATGTGATGATACGAACGATGGACCTCACGCAGCACCAATCTGATTGGTCGGTAACGGTGCGATCTGGCGGCGCGATTACTATCGATTCCGATCCCGATGCTGAATATGATGAAACCCTGCACAAGCTGAGCGCACTTGAAGCCGCGCTGGAGGCAGGGTGATGTGGGAATTGATCGCGGGTGAAGCTCGCATCATAGACGGCTTGCCGATAGATGATCGCGGTTTTCTGCTGGGCGATGGCGTGTTTGAAACGTTTCGCATTGCGGGCGGCCGGATTCGCCATGCCCCTTTACATGCCGCGTCGCTGGCGGCGGGATGCGCGGCGCTACAGCTCGACATGCCCGATTGGTCCAACATCGAAACTGCCGTGTCCCGGCTGATAGAGGGCGATAATTCGGGCGGCGGAAAGGTGATTGTCTCGCGCGGGACAGGGGGGCGAGGATTGTCTCCGATCATTGACCCGGCGGTTCGAGTATTTTTTCAGATGTTTGAGGCCCCGCTGCAGCCAAAAGCGGTCGTGCTTGCGACGGTTGGGTTGAGGCGATCGACATCCAGCTTGGCCGCGCGATTTAAAACGCTGAGTTATGTCGACAATCTGGCCGCCCGCCGCGAGGCGGTCGCGCGCGGCGGTGACGTGGCGCTTCTCTTTACGGAGTCAGGTCTTGTGTCCGGAACAGATAGCGCGAACTTATTCTGGGAGCGGGCCGGGCAGGTTTATACCCCGTCGGAAAAGTGCGGCATTCGTAATGGGGTTATGCGGCGCTGTGTTCTGGAGTGGCTGCGTCGGGCGGGAATTGCGGTTGAAGAAGTGCAAGCCGACGTCGATACGCTTATGTCCGCGCAATCGGTCTGGATCACCAATGCGGTTACCGGTGTAACGCCGGTTTCGGCGATAGACGGGGTCCGCTTCAGTCATGCTTCAGATGTGCTGGAAAACTTGCGCGCTGCCGAATTGTAATCAGCCGCGACTGACCACCAGGGACTGGCGAGGGCGAAGGAAAAATTCTTCCTCGATGTCAAAATCACCGGTGATTTCCCGGAAGGGAGCTTCGTAGGAGTAGGCGACCTCCACCCAGATTATCGACCGTCCAGGTGTGAGGATGCCGGCTGGCAAGGTTGGTTGGGAACCTTCTGAGCGTGCCGTCATGGCGCGAGCATCGCTCCAGTCGATTTCGACATCGCCTGTTAGTGACATGGAAACGCTTGAAACCCGGACGGAGAAGTCAGCGGGATTAAAGGGCGCGATGATCGCGTTGCCGGCATTTAAGATGTCCACCATCTCATCGTCGGTGATGAGATCGTCCTGCGCAATCAGATCTGCAAGAGCGCTGGCGGCATTGGTGACTTTTCGATCGACGGACAACGCCAGCGAAATCTCGACCATGCCCAGATAAAGCAGCACCATGACAGGTGCGATGAGGGCGAACTCTACAGCGGAAACACCATCGCGATTGCCGCCCAGGCGGCGGAGGAATTTGCCCATAGCTCTAATCATCGAATGGCTCATTCCGGAAAACGGTGGACGATTGAATGAGGCGGCGGTTATCCGGCAGGTTGCCTACGGAACCGAACATATTCGGCAAAATCAACGGGTAGCTATAATAAACGCGGACAAGAACGATGTCGCCGGCGTCTCCGGCATCGAAACCCATATTGCCGCCATTTAGAGTGCCGTCATCAGCAATGGGAGGGGTCGGGTTGATGTTGTCGAAATCCTCGAAAACCGCGACTTCAAAGACCATCTGATCGCAATCGGCAATGACCTCGATGCGATCGCAGACTTCGGTTCTAAAACTATTGGCATCGCCACCACCGCCTTGTAGCTGGCCAGTCCGGATCAGGCGCGAAGTTTCGAGCACCGCGTTTTCAATAACGGTTTCAGCGAAGAAAACCGCCGCAATCTCAATTAGTGCCAGTAAAAAGAAGAAAAATGGGCCGGCCACCAACGCAAACTCAACGGCGGTCGCGCCATCGCGATTTTTGCGGAAGGATTTAAAAAAACCTACGGTGTGCATGACCCGACTCCGGTAATCAGACACTTTATATATAGGAGCAGCACTTAAACCTGCGTGAAGATGCAGAGTTAATGAGAACCAAATTTACGCCTATTCATTGCCACCATCGAGATTACGGGGGCTTTGCGAGTCTTCTGTGATCGCTGCCGCTTCTCCGGCAATCGAAATACGCGCACTTTGCTGATCGGTCAGAGTATCAAAGGCATCTGAATCATCTCCAACCGTTGGGCTGGCAGCGCAATTGGGGGTACAGGTCATCGTGGTCCGGGAAATACCCCGTTGCAGTACAAGCTGACCGGAGGTGGAAGGTCCGACGACAAAGTCTTCCGCGAAAATGACACGTCCCTGGCGATCCAGTGCAATAATGTTGGTCCGTCCATAAAGGCGCCCCGTGACAATAAGTGTGCGGCGATCATGTATCACGGCATCTGCGATGGCCGGGTTGCCGATAATGACGGTCGAGGCAGCCGATGGCAGGCGAACCACATCAGCATGCTCGACTTCCAGCATTTGATCGGCGGCAGCCAGGGTGGGGGCAGACAGAAGGCAAGCGAGGGCAATAAGGGTGTTACGCATCGTGGTGCTCCACAGGTGTCATAGTTGACCCTTATAAGAACGCGCCCGCGTGAAGACTTTCTAAACAGAATGGTTCGAAGATCATAATTGATTTACACTTGTTTTGTTTGCCCACTATTTACTATAACTGCGTGAAAATGTTGTTAGTACATAATTAAGCATGAGTATTCACCTCTTTGAAAGGCTCCTGTGTTTTATTGTTTGCACACGACAAGAGAGGTCGGGACAAAAAACCTCCTTCGAGTGGAATTGGTGTGGCTAGCAACACGGGAGTGTACACAATGCAAATCGTAACTCGTTTTTTCAAAGATGAATCTGGTGCAACGGCTATTGAATATGGTCTAATCGCCGCTCTGATCGCTGTGGTTATCATCGGTGCCGTAACGGCTCTGGGTACCGGCGTTCGTGACAACATGCAGACGGTTGCCGACGCTATCTAAGCGTAACGCACGTCAAAGCATTCAAGGGGCTGCCCATCGGGCGGCCCCTTTTGCTATCCAGGACCAGTCGAAGTCGAAGCCAACTGATTGTTAAGCCTGTTGCTCTATAGAGAATAGAAAATCATCCGGAGTGAAGAGATGGCGGGTCAGTTCATTTTATTGGTCTTTGTATTTTTTATGGTGCTTGCCGCAGCGCGCGACGCTATGAGTTTTACGATTCCCAACTGGCTGTGTGGTGCTTTGGCGCTGGTATTTCCGATCGCGGCAGTTTTCCTTGGGCTCAGCTGGATGGATTTTGGCCTGCATGTGCTTGTTGGTTTTGTCGCGCTCTTGATCGGTATGGCGCTTTTTGCGCCTGGCTGGATTGGCGGCGGCGATGCCAAATTGATCGCGGCTGCAGCGCTGTGGTTTGGCTGGCCCGATGCACTGATGTTTCTGGGAAAAGCGGCGTTGATGGGCGGATTACTGGCCGTTGCGCTGATAATGCTGCGCCGCGCTGCTCCTGCGTCAGGATTACCGCAGCGCTGGATGACAGACACTTTGTTAGCTGACGGCGCACCGGCTCCCTACGGGATTGCCCTTGCTGCAGGCGCTTTGTGGGCACTTCCCGAAAGTCAGATTTTCCTTCTCGCGGCGCTGTAAATTTCCTTTTTGTGAAGAAACCTTCTCAATAGATTGCAATCACATTCGAATCTTAACTCCCCTTTTGGAAATTATGGGTGTGATGAGCGCGTAACCCGAGGGGATTCGCGCAAATGAATGTCGCAAGAATCATTGTTCTGATCGCTGCCGCACTCGCTGCCGCTGCAGCGGCGTACTTTGTATATCAGTCGTCTTCGGGCGAACCGGTGAGTGTGGAGCCGCAAGTGGTTCAGGCCGCGACGGTGGATGTGCTGGCCGCGCGCCGCGACTTGCCCGTAGGTTCTCGCGTGCAAGCCAGCGATCTTTATTGGCAGGCTTGGCCGGAAGACGCGATCAATCCATCTCAAATTACCAGAGACCGCAGCCCTGAGGCCGCCGAGGAATTTGCGGGCTCGGTTGTGAGAAGCGAAATTTCGGAAGGCGAACCTGTTTCGCCCCGTTACCTTCTACAGGCCGGTGAAGCTGGCTTCATGTCAGCTGTGCTGGGGCCAGGCATGCGGGCGACATCGGTTCCAATTAGCGCCGAAACCGGCGCGGGCGGATTCATCCTTCCCGGCGATCGTGTGGATGTCATTGTGTCTTACGAGGCAGAAGAAGAGGGCAGTTCTCGCCGTCGCTTCTTTGTTGCTGAAACGGTCGTGGAAAACGCCCGTATTCTCGCCATCGACCAGACATTTGGTGGTGAAGAAGATGCTGAAAGCGTTGTCGTGGGTGAAACCGCGACGCTCGAACTCACCCCGGAACAGGCCAATGCCGTTGTGCTGGCTGTGGCGCGAGGAGAAATTTCTCTGTCGCTGCGCAGTCTCGCAGATGGCGAAGGCGGGCCGCGCCTCGTGGCAACTCGGCCCAATAGAAATTTGACACGTCCGGATCCGGACGATTTTGAACCCCTCGGCGATGAGGATCAGATTGTTGTCTATCGTTATGGTCAGGCCCGTGTGGTCTCGGCCGGTGACAATTAGGAGGCTGACCATGTTACGCGCTCTCATACTCGCGCTGGTAGTGACGCTTCCCGCCGGAACGGCGCAGGCGCAATCGGCTTCCGAGTCGACGACCATGCAAGTCTATATTACCCGGTCGGGATACGACCCGGCATCAGAAGTGTTGAATCTTCCGCTCAGCAAGGCCGCGATCATTCATCTGCCGGTCGATGCGGTGGACGTGCTGGTGACAAATCCAGAAGTCGCAGATGCCGTGATCCGGACACCAACGCGTGCCTATTTACTGGGTCAGGCCATTGGGCAGACGAATGCGTTTTTCTTCGATGTCGATGGCGAGTTGATCCTGGATCTCGATATCCGCGTAGAGCGTGACATGCGCGCTTTGCAAGAAGCGTTGGACCGTTTCCTGCCCGATCGCCGGGTGATGGCAGAGGCTATGAATAATCACATCGTATTGTCTGGTTCCGTTCGCAGTGCTTCGGAAGCCGATACAGCGCTTCGTCTGGCGCAACGTTGGACAGATGATCCGGCAAACGTCCTCTCCATGTTGGCCATTGAAGGCCGCGAGCAGGTGATGTTGTCGGTCCGCATCGTTGAAATGCAGCGAACCATTGTTCGCCAGTTGGGTATCAATCTCTCTGCTGCCGGTCAGCTGGATGATGTGGCGTTCAACATCGCGACCGAGCAGGAGTTTTCACTTGTGGGCCGCGCCTTGAGTGGCGTTAGCGGCCAGTTCGATTACACCAATACCGGAGGCGGCGATGTCCGATCTGCCGGAGCGCTCATTCAGGCGCTGGAACGCGTTGGTCTGGTCCGGACGCTCGCGGAACCCAATCTGACCGCGATTTCCGGCGAAGCGGCAAACTTTCTCGCCGGTGGCGAATTTCCTGTGCCTGTAGGCCGGGACCGCGATGGCAATATTACCGTTGAGTACAAGCAATTTGGTGTGGGCCTTGGCTTTACGCCCGTTGTTCTGTCCGAGGGACGTATTTCTCTGCGCATTTCGACCGAAATCTCCGAACTCACAAATCAGGGTTCGTTGCAGTTGGGCGCGCAGGATGTGACCGATGACCAAGGCAATGTTATCGGCACAGTGCCCGGACTCCAGATACCGGGCCTGAATGTGAACCGTGCGGAGACAACCGTGGAGTTGCCGTCCGGCGGCAGCCTTGTCCTCGCAGGATTGATCCAGGAAGAGACACGGCAGAATCTGGACGGAGTACCGGGTGTCCAGAACCTGCCGGTTCTGGGCGCGCTATTTCGCAGCCGGGATTTCGAGAACCGGGAAACCGAATTGGTTGTGATCGTCACACCGTATCTGGTGGATCCAATCAATCAGAATGAAGCAGCGACGCCGCTCGATGGCTTTGCGCCAACTGGTGAGCTGGAATCGTTCTTCCTCGGCAATATTAACCGCGCCTATGCGGTACCGGGTGCACAGACAGAAGGTCGGTCTTGGACCGGCCCTGTCGGGTTCCTGATCGATTAAGGGAGAAGGCGAAATGAAGATGATTAAAGCAATGACCGCCTTGATCCCCGCTGTTTTTCTAGCGGCCTGCGGGACCACGGCTTCAACCACGACCAATTTGATGGGATTTCCCGAGGCGCGTCCGGTTCAAGAAGCGGCTCGCATGGATTTGTTGGTTGATCTGGAGGCTGACGGTTTGCTCTGGTCGCAACTTGGAGCCTTTCAAGTTTTTGTAGACCAATACAAATCCAATGGTCATGGCCCCATCGTCGTATCATACCCGCATGGCGGCGCTGAAGATGCCGCGGCGCAATCAGCTATGAGCGAAGTTCGTTCCTTCCTCGATTCTCAAGGCGTCTCTGCCCGCTACACCGAAGAAGGCCCATATGAGGCCTCCGGTATGGGCAATGCTCCTTTGATTGTCAGCTACCTGCATTACGTCGCTCAAATGCCGGCGGAATGTGAAAACCGCCAGTGGGACGACCTTCTCAGCGAACGCGACAATCAGGCTTATGCAGGATTTGGATGTTTCATGGCGCAAAACCGTGCCGCGATGGTTGGTGATCCTTATCACCTCGCGGGACCTACCGACTCCGACGCACCTGATGGCGACCGCCGTCAGACTGTTCTCGATACATATCGCCGGGGTGAACCCACCGGCACGCAGCGCGGCGACGACGAAAGCGGCGCTGTTTCCTCTGCGGTTGATTAAAGCTGGATAAGAATAATGGCTGAACCACAGGCATATGATGATGATTTCCTGGACGGGGACGAGTTTCTCGATCCCGCTGAGGTCGAGCGCCGTCTTTTGAGCGAAGACAAGGATGCCAGCTTTGAAGAGTATGGTGACCTTGATGGCTTCAGTGATACCGGCGCAAAGACACGTCCTTTCGGCTCGCGCACCGCTGAAGCGCCGCAGGAGTCCGTGAATGCTTCCCAGGATCAAGATGATTGGGACGATGTTGGCGAAATCACGCCCGACCCGACATCGACTCCAAGGACTGACTTCGACGATTTTGAACCCGACGCGTTTTCGCCCGGTCATATCGATGCGCTCGTCGGTGAGATTGATGATGATATTCCCGATCAACCTATCCCGCGTATTACTATTCACGCTTTTTGTGAGCGCCCGGAAAGCGGTGCGCTGATCCACAATGCGGCCAATGACCGCCGTTTGGCGAAAGCCCATGTAGACGTTGAACTTGGTGGATTGCCTGCCGCGATTGACCGATTTGCAACGCAATCAACGCCCGACCTTTTGATTATCGAAACCGGCATGCGTGGTCAGGGGCTTTTCGATCAGCTGGAAGAGTTGGCTGGGAGTTGCGATCCGGGCACGAAGTTGATCATCATCGGAGCGACGAACGATATTTCGCTCTACCGCGAGCTGATGAAGCGCGGTGTGAGTGAATATTTGGTGCCGCCAATGTCACCCATGCATCTGATCCGCACGATATCGGGCCTCTATCTCGATCCCGAAGCGCCTTTTGCAGGCAAAACCATTGCCTTTATTGGTGCGAAAGGCGGAGTTGGCGCGTCCACGATTGCGCACAATACCGCTTGGTGTATCTCGGAAAATTCTCAAGCCGACTGCGTGCTGGTGGATATGGACTTGTCATTCGGCACAGCGGGTCTCGATTTCAATCAGGACCCGGCGCAGACGCTTGGCGATGCGTTGGCCGATCCCGATCGTCTGGATGAAGCGCTGCTCGACCGCCTGCTGGTGCGTTGCACAGACCGCCTGTCGCTTTTCTCTGCGCCCGCGACGTTGGACAAGGATTGGGACTTTGGTCCTGAAGCCTACGAGACTGTTCTGGACAAAGTACGTCGGCAAGCTCCGTTTATCACGCTGGATCTTCCGCATACCTGGACACCATGGGTGAAGCATACAATTCTCGCCGCTGATCAAGTCGTTGTGACGGTTACGCCGGAACTGGCTTCCTTGCGCAACGCTAAAAACCTCTTTGACCTCATTCATGCATCTCGCCCGAATGATGAGCCGCCTAAAGTGGTGATCAATATGGCCGGCATCGCCAAACGCCCGGAAATTCCGGTGAAAGACTTTGCCGAAGCGCTAGGCGTTCAACCCTCACTGGTTCTTCCGTTTGAACCACAATTGTTCGGTAAGGCCGCGAATGACGGTCAGATGATTGCCGAAGTCGATCCCAAATCAAAAGCCGCAGAAGGTTTTGCACATTTGGCCTCCATTCTGTCTGGCCGTGTGGCCGCCCCTCAAAAGAAAGGCCTTTTCGGAGGCCTGTTTGGAAAGTGATCTGAGCCATGTTTGGTAAGCGCGACGCAATAGCGCCCAGACCTGAACCGAAGTCGGCGCCCGCGCCGGCTTCAACTGCGCCTGTCAGTCGTGCGGAAGCTCCGGCACCCAAACCTGCAGCAGCCATCGGTCCAAAACCGGCGCCGAAAGTGGTGCCCGTCGCGACGACGGCAGATACCAAGCGAACCGACGAATACTATGCCATCAAGACGACCATATTTAATGCTCTGATTGATACGATTGATCTGGGTGCCTTGGCGCAACTGGACAATGATACGGCGGCGGAAGAGATCCGGGACATCGTGACCGAGATCATCTCGATCAAGAACGTCGCGATGTCGATTGCCGAGCAGGAGCGCCTGCTTCAGGATATCTGCAACGACGTTCTCGGCTATGGACCGTTGGAGCCCTTGCTCGCGCGGGACGACATTGCTGACATCATGGTCAATGGCGCCGGCGACGTGTTTATTGAAGTCGCGGGCCGGGTTGAGAAAACCAATATTCGTTTCCGCGATAATGGTCAGTTGATGAATATCTGTCAGCGTATTGTGAGCCAGGTCGGCCGCCGAGTGGATGAAGCCAGTCCCATTTGCGATGCTCGTCTTGCGGATGGATCTCGCGTGAACGTCATTGCGCCGCCGCTGGCGCTGGATGGACCGACACTCACCATCCGGAAATTCAAAAAAGACAAACTACGCCTACAAGATCTGGTCAATTTCGGTTCGATTACGCCTGAAGGCGGCAAGGTCCTCGAGATTTTGAGCGCCTCTCGCTGTAATGTATTGATATCCGGCGGAACGGGTTCCGGTAAAACGACGTTGCTTAATTGCCTGACGGCTTTTATCGGCGAAGAAGAGCGTATTATTACCTGCGAAGATGCTGCGGAACTTCAACTGCAGCAGCCGCATGTCGTGCGCTTGGAGACGCGTCCGAAAAACCTCGAGGGTTCTGGTGAAGTCACCATGCGTGACCTCGTAAAAAACTGCCTGCGTATGCGCCCCGAGCGGATTATTGTTGGTGAGGTACGTGGTCCCGAGGCGTTCGATCTCTTGCAGGCCATGAATACAGGCCATGACGGGTCCATGGGAACGCTCCACGCCAACAGTCCGCGTGAAGGTCTGTCGCGGATTGAATCCATGATCACAATGGGTGGCTATAGCCTGCCATCAAAGACGATCCGCGAAATGATCTCAGGTTCTATCGACGTCGTGATTCAGGCCTCGCGTATGAGGGATGGTTCGCGGAAAATCACCCACATCACAGAGGTGATGGGCATGGAAGGTGATGTCATCATCACACAAGACCTCTTCGTCTATGAAATGGACGGTGAGGACGCCGACGGGAATATCAACGGCAAGCATAAGTCCACGGGCATTGCGCGTCCGCGTTTCTGGGATCGCGCTCGCTATTACGGTCTCGAGCGTGAGCTTGCGGCTGCGCTAGATGCGGCGGAGGACTAGGACATGGAAGGACAACTTCCTCTCATTTTCGCTGCGGTCGCCGCATTCTTTGCCGTTGGCGGTGTCGGATGGGTTGTTTCCGGTGCCATGGGCGACGGTCAAAAGGCTGCTCGGCGAAAAGCCGTTGTGAGCGCCAGCGGTCCGCGTCAGGCCCGCGTACAACAAGCAGATCAAACCGTTCAGCGCCGCAAGCAGGTGCAGGATTCCCTCAAGGAAATCGAAGACAAGCAGAAGAGCGCAAAGAAAAAATCGCTGACTCTCAAATCCCGGATCGAACAGGCTGGCTTCGGCTTTACTCCCAAAGCGTTCTGGATCGGATCCGGGGTCATGGCGATTGTCGGTTTTCTAGGCGCACTTCTGACCGGGCAAAGCCTACTGGTCGCTGCAGGCCTGTCGATTACCGCCGGTTTGGGATTGCCGCGCTGGTATCTGGGGATGCGCCGTACCGGGCGGCAGAAAAAATTCACAGGCGAATTTGCCAATGCGCTCGACATTATTGTGCGCGGTATCAAGTCCGGCCTTCCGCTCAATGAGTGCCTCAAAGTTATTGCTCGGGAATCGGCGGAGCCGGTGGCGTCGGAATTCGGCAAGTTGATCGAAGCTCAGGCTGTGGGCGTATCGCTGGAAGATGCGATAAAGAAAATGGTCACACGCATGCCGTTGCCGGAACTGAACTTCTTCGCGACCGTCTTGACCATTCAAGCCAAAACCGGCGGTAATCTCGCTGAAGCCTTGGGCAATTTGTCCGCCGTTTTGCGGGCCCGCAAGATGATGCGCGAGAAAATCGGCGCGCTGTCATCAGAAGCCAAGGCATCGTCGATGATTATTGGCGCTTTGCCGCCGGGCGTTCTGGCCATCGTCTACTTTACAACGCCGTCCTATATGACCGCCATGTTTGTCGAGCCCAAAGGGCAGCTGATGCTATTGGGTGGAGCCGTCTGGATGGGCCTCGGCATCTTGATGATGCGCGGCATGATCAACTTCAAACATTAGGGGGCAGTAATGAGTTTTACCGACATTGCTGAACTCGTCACCAACGCCCAATTCTTGTGGTCAGTAATTGCCGCGATTGCGGTTTTTGCAACGGTTGTGACGCTGACCTCGCCCTTGATGGGCCAGAACAAGCTGGAAAACCGGATCAAGGGTGTTCAAAACCGCAAGGAAGAATTGCGCCGCAAGTCGCGCGAAGCGCTGGATGAGGCACATTCGTCAAAGCTGCGCGGCAAAGAAGACAAAAGTGTCGCCAAGACAATCGTTGAAAGCCTCAACCTTCAAAAACTGTTTGAAGATCCGGGCTTGAAAGACAAGCTCACCCAGGCAGGTTTCCGGGGCAATGGCCCGGTCATGACCTTCTATTTCTTCCGTCTTGCATCACCGATCCTGCTGTTTGGTGGAGCGGCTTTCTATATTTTCTTCGTCAATGATTTTGGCTTGCCGACGATCACCCGCTGGTGTGTCGCGGCCGGTATCGGCCTCGCGGGTTATTATGCGCCGAACCTCTATCTCAGCAATGCGGCCTCGAAGCGCCAACAATCGATCATGATGGCGTTTCCAGATGGGCTGGACTTGTTATTGATCTGCGTTGAAGCGGGCATGTCGATTGAAGCCGCCTTTCAGAAAGTCTCGGGTGAAGTGGGCGCACAATCCATCGAACTTGCCGAAGAATTGTCGCTGACGACAGCCGAACTCTCCTATTTGCAGGACCGTCGGATGGCCTATGAGAACCTTGCCATCCGCACCAATCATCCGGGCGTGAAAGCGGTCGCGACCGCGCTTATTCAGGCAGAACGCTATGGTACGCCGCTCGGTCAAGCTTTGCGCGTTATGGCGAAGGAAAACCGCGATATGCGTCTCGCTAATGCGGAGAAAAAGGCGGCATCTTTGCCTGCCAAGCTGACGGTTCCCATGATCGTCTTCTTCCTACCGGTGCTTTTCGTCGTCATTCTCGGGCCGGCGATTATGCGTTATCAGGTGATGTAGAATTCGCCTTTCTGGCGTTCACGCTCGCCAAGCCCGCCCGCCGAGGTTAAAACCTCGTCATGTTAGGCCGCAGAAATAGTGAAAACCGGGCACAATCCAATGTGATTGCCAGCCGCGCCAGTGATGCCGCGCTTCAGGCGTTGGTGACGGGCGATGTGGCGCGCGCGCGGGATGAACTGACAGCGGTGCCCAAGCGTGTTGAATTTGCAGAAACGGGTTGGAAAGTCGCGCTGGTGACGGCGCTAACGGATCTTACTGCGGGCAAAAAGAAGAATGGCCTCAACCAGTTGATCAAGGTCTTTGAGCGATTGGATGACACCAGCCTGTCCAAGGATGACAAGGGCTATCTTCGGCTATTTGCGCTCTACCGCGCTATAGAGAATACGCGAGACGGTCGCCCGCCATCGGCGTTGCGTGATCATGCAGATAACTTTCGGTTTGATACGACGCTGGTCGATCCTGCGCTAAAAGCGCATTTCCCGCTAAAACATGTTGAGCCAAAGCCGGACGACGTGCCACCGCCACCATATCCGGTGGGGATGGGCTCTACGGGAATCTGATCAAACTTATTGGGCGCCGCTATCGTCGCGTATCGCATCCCAGCGGCGGCCACTTGTCAGCATGGCCCGGACATAAGCCATGTTGGCCTCTGCGGTTTCCGGGCTGACATCAACACGAGCCATAGCTTCCGCTTCGTCAAACCGGCCTTGAAGCGCGATTACCAATGCCAAATTCTGACGCACGGTTGCAGCCGCCATCGGGCGGGCCATGGCTTCGCGCAGCAGGCGCTCAGCCTGTTCGGTTTCACCATCAAACGCATAGGAAAGCGCAAGGTTTGAGAGAATTGACGGTTCGCCGGGAGCCAATTGAAGCGCCTCGATATATTTTTGACGCGATTGCTGACGCAGTCCGGCCTGCTCGTAGGCAACCCCCAGAATATTCATGACATGCCAGTCACCCGGCCGCGCGGTTGTTACGCGGGTGAGGGATTCGATGGCTGCAGCGCCGCGACCCGCATCGGTGAGCGCGGTGCCATAGGCCAGCTGGAGATCAACATCTTGCGGGAAAAGCGCCATGGCTTGTCTCGCTACGGCAGCGGCGCGTTGAGTACGACCGAGGCTACGCAATACGCGGGACAATTCGACGGCAGCTTCGCGATCACCTGGATTTAGCTCGTGGGCCTCTGCCCAGAAAGCGGCCTGGCTCAGAAGATCCTGACTGTGGATCGCGCCGCGCTCTGAGGCGCTGGCCGGCACAATTGAGGCGCGCTGGGTCAGATCGTCGGCGAGCGCTTGTTCCTGCTCTGTGCGCGCCGTTGCGCATGCCGTCAGCAATGCGACGGACGTTATCAGAGTGATTTTCGTCAGAGTTCGCATGGGCGAAGTCCTTTACCGCTAGAAACAGGGGTTTACTCTTTCTTGCGCCGGTCAAGATTGCGTTAATCTATTCCGGCGGTTTGTTTACACATCGCGATTTTTCGGAGCCCTGCCCGTGACCGACATTTTCCCCAACGATACATCGTCTGCTCGCCGCCTTCTCGCCATACCGGCCAGTCTGGCGAGTGAAATACCTTCGCCCTTGAATGAGGCAGGGCGGGCCATCGCCAAAGCCAACAGTTTCAAGGGCGAGGCCGGGCAAATCGTGCTGATGCCGGCAGATGCCGGTGTGGACGCGATTATCGGGTTGGGTAACGGCACTGACGCCTTTGTTTTTGGCGATGCCGCGAAGACGCTGTCCGAAGGTGACTGGACGCTGGAAGGCGATCTGGCCGAGATTGATCCGACACTGGCTATGATCGCATTCGGTGCCGGAGCCTACCAGTTCAATCGCTACAAGAAGCCCGGTCGCGCACCCGCACGATTGACCGCGGTTAAAGGTGCAGATGTTGATGAAGCGACTCGCGTGGTGCGCTCCGTCTGGCTGGCGCGCGATCTCGTCAATACTCCAGCCGGAGATATGGATCCCGATGCCTTGCAGGCCGAGGCCGAAAAGCTGGCGGCGCAATTTGGCGCGGATATTCACGTCACAGCTGGCGACGATCTCCTCAAAGATAATTACGGCATGCTTCATGCCGTTGGCCGCGCCGCGCACAGTGAACCGCGTTTGATCGAACTGGAGTGGGGCGATGCCTCGCACCCGCGCCTGGCCATTGTGGGCAAGGGCATTACGTTTGATTCTGGCGGGCTGGATATTAAGCCGGCTGCCGGAATGCGTTTCATGAAAAAGGATATGGGTGGGGCTGCCAATGCGATGGCTTTGGCCCGTCTCATCATGGATGCAAAATTGCCCGTGCGCCTTCATTTGCTTGTTGCCGCAGCCGAAAACGCCATTAGCGCCGGGGCGTTCCGACCCGGAGACATATTGACCTCCCGCCTCGGGCTGACAGTGGAAATCGATAATACGGATGCTGAAGGACGCCTTGTTTTAGGCGATGCTCTGGCAAAAGCCGTTGAAGACGAACCCGATTTGATCCTTGATTTTGCGACCCTGACCGGAGCCGCACGTGTCGCATTGGGAGCCGACCTAGCGCCTTTCTATACGGATGATGACACCTTGGCGGATGCGCTGAGCAAGGGCGGTGCAAAAGTCGCTGACCCGTTATGGCGAATGCCGCTCTGGGATGGGTATGACAAACAGATTGATGGCTCGATTTCCGATCTAAAAAATACCGGCGATGGGCCCTTGGCCGGATCAATAACTGCGGCGCTGTTCCTGCGTCGTTTCACCGGCGGACGCCGGTGGTGTCATTTTGATATTTTCGCATGGAATCCCCAGGACCGGCCCGGACGGCCAGCTGGCGGTGAAATGCTCGGCTCCCGCGCAGCATGGGAAGCGTTGAAATCGCTCTACGGGAAATAGGATTTTGGACCGCCGCCTTCTCCCCGCCCGCCCGGATCTTGCAGCCGCCCACCTTCAAGGGCAGGTGAAGGCTGACCGTTTTGTCGAACCTGTCGATTGGCAGGTGACGGCTGCGATCACAGCCATTCGCAGACAGCCGTGCGCGGATGGTCCGCAAGAAACCCAGCTACTCTTTGGCGAAGTCTTTGCGGTGCTCGACACGCGTGAAGGCTGGGCATGGGGCTTTTCGCGCCTTGATGGCTATGTTGGCTGGGTGAATATGGCGGCGCTTTCTGCACCGGCCCTCAAGGCAACCCACCGGGTTTCCGCATTGCGTACCTATCTATTTTCGAAGCCGGACTTGAAATCAGTGCCTCATGCGCTTTTGTCGATGAATGCCAAAATTTGTGTAGGCGAATCGGTAGGGCGTTTTGTGAAAGCTGGACCGTTGGGCTTTGTATTTGAAGGGCATCTGGCGCCGATTGACGATGTGAAGCCGGACTTTGTCTCTATTGCAGAGCAGTTTGTCGGCGCGCCGTATCAATGGGGCGGTAAGGAGAGCGCGGGACTGGATTGCTCCGGTTTGGTACAAACGGCTTTGGAACCCGCGGGAATATCTGTGCTTCGAGATACGGATATGCAGGAGGTTGAACTTGCGAAACGATTTTCGGCGATCTCAACCGATGCCCCGCGCCAACGAGGCGATATCGTCTTCTGGGCCGGGCATGTCGGCATCATGGTGGATGGCGACAGGATCATTCATGCGAATGCCTATTTCATGGAAACGGTCATTGAGCCTGTCGCAGAAACGATAAGGCGAGCCGTTAAAAACGACTCGCCTGTCACGTCTGTTATTCGAATGAGCGGCTAGTTGCCGCCATCTTCCGGCAATTCACCTTCGCCGGCCTGTTCGTCGATAATGGTTTCGGCGTTATCTTCCAGCGCCTGCATCTGATCTGCAAGATCGTCGGCGGAATCTGTAATTTCGCCCTCGACAGCATCCATCATTTCACCGCCAGCCATTTCGGCCTCGGCTTCAGCGACGACGGGTGCCGGAAAGGCAACAGGATTGTCGGAGAGGGTTTGTAGATAGGCGAGCAAATCAGCGCGGTCTTCGTCGTTGCGAATTCCAGCGAAGGCCATTGCGGTGCCGGGAACCCATGAACGTGGGTTGGCAATGAAATGGTCCAACTCTTCATAAGTCCATGGCCCGTGTTCGGTCATCGCGGTTGAATAACCAAACCCGGCGTATGTGCCAGCATCGCGATCTACGATGTTCCATAGATTGGGACCTTGCAGATTGCCTGCGCCTGGTTCGGCGTTGTGACAAGATACACATCGGCGGAAAGTGCGTTCACCGGCGGTCGGGTCAGCGCTGGCTAGCAGTGTGCCCAGATCAATCACTTCTATTTCTGGTGCCGCGCCGCCTGTACCGCCCAATACGGCTTCCAAATCTATTGGATAGGACAGCGAGGCGTGCTCATCGCCACCGTGCTCTTCAGGGAATGCGACTTCCCCGACGACGCCGATCAGCATGACCATCAATACGAGGCCAATGATTACGGCTGCTACTTTGTTCCAGAAAAGATCGCCCATGCTGGTCCCCAGAGAATTCTGATTATTTTGCGGTGTTTGCCACGCGATATGTGGTCAATCAACCAATTGATGTTGTCAGTCACTTACCGGGCTGACGCGGTTCCGTCCAGTGGCGCATCGTCGCGGGCAATAACTTTGTCAGGCACGGTGAATTGGTGCCGGCATTTCGTTGGCACCGAGTTGTGTCAGAAAAATTTGTCGAAAGATTCGGCATCGAACTTGCACGATGTTTTGCGGCATCATAAATATAGTGCTATCAGGTTTGTGAACGAGACTCATCGAAGCCTCATCCAGAAAGGTATGTAACATGCGCACACTCATTTCAGCCTCTGTGCTGGCTCTAATGGCAGCTTCTGCCTCCGTCGCCGATGATGGCGACTTTGCATGGAGCGCCGGATTCTCCGCAATCGACATCAGCGAGCCGGGACTCGATGTCAGCGTTGGCGCTGTAACAGTGCGCGGTGGCTATGAATTCAGCCGACATTTCGGCTTTGAAGGTCAGCTTGATATCGGCGCGAATTCGGACACCGTCGTATTTGGCGGCGTTCCGGTCGATATTGATCTGAATTACGGCCTCAGCGCATTTGCTGTTGCACGTGCACCGGTCGCTGAAAATATCAACCTGTTTGTCCGGGCTGGTTACTCAATGGCTGAAGTTGATGTGTCCGTGCCGGGCTTGACCATTTCACCAGACGGCGACGGTTGGAGCTACGGCGTAGGTGCCGAGGTGTTCTTTGATGAACGCAATGGTTTCCGTATGGATTTCACGCACAGCGATTTTGACGGCACCGATGCCAATTCGTTCGGCGTTCATTATGTCCGCCGCTTTGGTGGTGGCCGGTAATTTACTAACCTAGCCAAATTCTGGCGAAGAAAAGCGGTCGTGCTGATTTCAGCGCGGCCGTTTTCTTTGGCTCAATCGCGGGTGGCCCAAACTTCCAGAAGGCGGCGTGCGATGGCTATTTTCGGCGGAATATCTGCTTCGGGATGCGCACCGGACAGCATGGCGATCACCTCATCCTTTGAGAACCAGCGTGCGGCTTCGATTTCATGTTCGTCAATCGTGATATCGACGGTCACGGCCTCGATGATCAGGCCGATCATCAGCGAGGACGGAAATGGCCAGGGCTGATCATCGATAATTTCAGCGGAAGCAAGATTGGTTTGAATACCAGCTTCTTCCTGGATCTCACGCGCGCAGGCCGCGGCGATGGTTTCACCAGGTTCCATGAAACCGGCCAGAGCCGACCACATCCGCGGCGGCCAGTTTTCCTGTCTGCCAAGAAGACACCAGTCATCCTTGACGACCAACATTATGGCCACTGGATCAATGCGTGGAAAATGCTCGGTTTTGCAAGAAGGACAAATACGTTTTCTGCCGGCCTCTGCTGGATTGGTTCGCGTACCGCAATTCGAGCAAAAGCCGTGCTTGCGACGCCACTCAACCAATGACGTAGCCTGTGCCAATATCCCGGTTTCTTCGATTGCGAGCTGCATGGCGGCCATACGCGTTTCTGTGAACTCAATGCCTGGTGTCGGTGCAGCGTTTGGCGCCAAATCAACTGCATACAATGGGCTGCCGTCAGCCAAACCCAGCAGAATTGGTTCGCCGTTCCGTTCGAATTTCAACGCTTCCTGCAAGGGTAATCGCAAAAGCTGCGAGCCACTTAGTGCCGGGTTTCCACTCTGGAATATGATCGCCTGTGCCGCGTCATGCTGTTCCAGCAATGCCAAGGCCTTCGCGTCGCGGCGAACATCCTCTCCACGATCCAGTGGTGAAAGACAAAACGCCAAAGGTGCGAGTCGGTTCATGGGAGACTTCCTTGGATCGCGTCGCTATTTGAATGCGGCGGGCGTGCACAGCGGTTCGCTTTGACAACAAGTCCTTCGCTATTATTTGGTGGTACGTGTTGCCGCGGCAAGATGTCTACCTCTAATAAGGTCATAAGCAGCGTAGAGTTAAGGGATGAGGTGGATACTCTCTCTTCTTTTCTTGATTTTTCCGACATCGGCATTCGCGCAATCCGCTACCTGGACCGGGCCGACACGATCGGGTGCGCTGGAAAACCTCGTCGACACTCTGGAGAATTCAGAGCGCCACGGGCTTCAATCTGCGGATTATTATTCAGATGAATTGGCGCGCGCGGATGCGTCGATTGCGTCTGCGGACATTGATCGATTGGCGGAAATCGCTTTCCGAAATTTCGCTGAGGATTTGTTGACGGGCCGCCTCGATCCTCGGTCGATTGAGAGACAATGGCCGTTTCAGGCGCGGCAGGGTGATATCGATGCAGCGTTTCAAACTGCGCTGTCCACGGGTGATGTGGCGGACGCTTTGGCGCGATTTGAACCCCAAATGTCCGCGTATCAGGCACTGATCGCCGAGCGATTATTCTGGTTGAAGCAGGCAGATGGAGATTGGCCCGCTATTGTGACCGCGCGGGATCATATGGAGTTGGGTGATAGCGGAATTGATGTGGATGCCTTGCGCCGACGTCTGGTTCAACTGGGGCGATTGCAGCCTGTTTCATCGATTGTGTCGGTTGATTCCATCCTTTTCGATTTCGAAATGCTCGAATTGACGCCGGATTTTGATATCGCCATGCAAGTGGCGGTTCGCAATGTTCAACAATTGGCGCGCATCCACCCTGATGGCATTGTCGGTCCCGGCACGCTCGCATGGTTGAACCGAACGCCGAGCCATCGGGCTGATGTGCTACGCGCCAATCTTGAACGATTGCGTTGGCTTCCGGATGACTTTGGAACACGCCACATCGTCGTGAATATTCCTGATTTCACCCTGCAAGTGGTCGAGGATGGCGAAACCGTCCGGCGACATGATGTTATTGTCGGGCGGGTGTCGCGACCTTCACCGGTTCTTTCCGCGACACTGGAATATCTGATCGTCAATCCGTGGTGGGAAACACCGTACCGGCTGGCTGTGAATGATGAATTGCCGCTGTTTCGACGCGACCCTTCAGCCGTGGCGCGTCTGGGTTTTCAGATACTGGACGGCGACGGGCAGGTCGTTGATGCGTCGACGATTGACTGGACAACCGTCAGCGCGAGCAACTTCCCCTATCGTTTGAGACAGGCACCGGGACCTTTGAACGCGCTGGGCGTTGTGAAGCTGATCTTTCCGAATTCCCACAGCACATTTCTGCATGATACGCCGGGGCGGGCGCGATTTGAAGAAATGCCGAGAGCATTGTCGTCGGGCTGCGTCAGAGTCCGCGATGCCGTTGAGCTGGCGCAATGGGCTACCGAAGCCGGCACGACCGAGGCCGTAGAGGTTTCATCCCTCGTCGAGACCCGCCGTGAAACCCGGTTGAATATGAGGGAAGAAATTCGCGTTCATTTTCTGTATTTTACGGCTTTTCTGGATGCTAATGGTTCCGTTCGGATGGTTCATGACCTATATGATAAAGACCCTATAATTATTGAGGCTATGGATCGGTCCTATGAAGATGATCAGACACGCCGCACTCGGGCTCGCCCTGACATCCGTTACGCTGCCGGCGCAAGCGACAGATTTATCGGCGATTGCCCCGCCTGATCCTGCTGCGCGCCATCTTGGTGGCTTTGACGCGGGGCGCGCGGAATTCTCTGTTCGCATTAATGACGCTATCGAGGCGGACTATCGGACGTTTGCGACGCTGGTGATGCCGGGCGAGCGTGTGACACTCTCTACAAACCAGGATGTTGCCTATTCCTCCGCGCATGGTCTGGAGACGGTTTCTGCCAGGGATGCGATTTGGCAGGCCCAGGACACACCCGGGCATCATATTATCGAGATTAGAAACGCTGACGGAAGCCTGATCCGGTTGAATGCGTTTGTGCTGCGCCCGGCTTCGGAAATCGAAGCGGGCGCGCTGCAAGGCTATGCGATCGGTCAGTACCCGCAAGAGCCGTATCGCGGTCATGACGCCTATTTGCCGCCGGACGGTTTCATCGAAGTGCCACCGGAATTGCGCGATTTGCCGATCTCACCACATTTCACGCTCGGTCAGTTCTTGTGCAAGCAGGAGGGCGGTCCTGTGCGCTATGCGGTCGTGCGTGAGCGTCTTCTCCTGAAGCTCGAACGTCTTCTTGAGGAAGTGAATTCGCATGGTTGGCGAACAGATGGATTTGTGGTGATGAGCGGCTATCGGACGCCCGTCTATAATGCCGGTATCGGTAATGGACGTTATTCACGCCATGTTTATGGCGGTGCCGCCGACATCTATATCGACGAGGATGGCGACGGCATTATGGATGATCTCAACCGTGATGGTGTCCATGACCGGGAAGATGCTGCGGCGCTCTTCGATTTTATTGATGGGATATTGCAGCAGCCGGATTGGACCGATTTCCATGGTGGGTTGGGCGAATACGGATCAACGTCGGCGCACGGCCCCTTTGTCCATGTCGATGAACGCGGTTGGAATGCGCGATGGGGTCGTTCTTAGGCCTGCCGCTCTGTTTGCGAATCTGTAGGGCCATCGCCTTCGATATGATATGTTTTCGCCATATCAGGGGAGAGGTAAATGAAAACGGTATTATCCGGTCTGTGTGCTGCCACGATGCTAAGCAGCTTGGCGTTGGCTCAAACAACCATCACCCCGGTCGATAATGGTGTTGATGCCTGTCCGGCCTTCGACGTTATACAGCAACGTATTCTGGAAGTGGTTCGCGGTGTTTCTTTCGAAGGAACAGAGGATGTCGCGCCAGAGGGTGATGGCGATATAGCGGTTCAATTCATTCTGGATGCGTCAGGTTCTATGGGGGCGAGCACGGGAGGGCGTTCCAAAATGGAAATTGCCCGCACTGCATTCATCAACGCGTTGGATGTGATCGAAGACGCCAATATTTCCACCTCTCTTCGCGCTTATGGCTTTGATGCCAGCGTGGATCACACGGCGGAAGCCTCGTGCCCGAATACCGAACGTTTGACCGACTTTATGACCGGCGATCTCGACCTGTTGCGAGACGCGGCATCGGGCCTCGCACCTTATGGATATACGCCGATTGCTTCGAGCCTCGAAGCGGCTGCCAGTGATCTTGGCGCTGTCGAAGCCCGCGAGCGGTTGATTGTTCTGCTGTCGGATGGCGAGGAAACCTGCAACGGCGATCCGGTTGCTGCGGCCGCCGCGCTTCGCGCCGAAAACATTAATGTCTCGGCTTATGTCGTTGGCTTTGATCTTGATCCCGATCAAGAAGCGCAAATGCGTGCCGTCGCGGAGGCCGCTGGCGGTCGCTATATCGACGCGCCTGATGGCGAGGCACTGGCGGATGCTATGCGCGAAGTTGCGGGCATGACCGTCAGCCGGTCTTCACGCGAATTGATCCGATGCGAAAATCCTGTGCAGGGCGGCCTGACGCCAGAAGATGCCGTGCTGCTGGAACCTGGCATCTACACGGTTGGTGAACTTGTTGCCGAGGGTGAATATCGCTACTTCCGCGTGGAAACCGAGGAGGGCGAAATGGGCGTCGTTCGCGGGCTCCTGCAGAGCTATGCCTATTCTGGCGAAGGGGATGAGGCCGTCGAAACGCAGGCTTCTCTGGGGGCAATGACCATCCAGATGCTCAACCCGCAAGGTGAGCGCGCCGGTTCCGGCTTCCCGCGTGAACGCAATCTGCCGGGCGAAAGCCTGACGGGATATTATGTCGACACCACAGGTGATGGCTTCATCATTGGTGTAGGCGATAATTATGAGACCGTTACGCCTCTGAGTCTGTTTGAAATTGCTATCGAGGATGCGTCCGATACGGGCGGCGGTGATGCCGATTCAGAGCGTGAGGGCGAATACCCCGCTCTTGCGACCGGCGAAACAGGGACGGGCCTTGTAGGCCATGATGATCTCACCGACCTTTGGCGTATTGAGGCGACCGGCAATGTTGCGCTGACTGTTTCATTCGAGAGCGACGATATGCGCTATGGGATCATCGTCTATAACGCCGAGACGGGCCGCCGCATACAGCGCGAACGCCCGGAGCCTGGAAGCCATGAATTTACGGTGGATGCCGATGCGCCATTTATTGTTGAAGTTTCAACGCAGGAACCTCGTCTGGCCTCTCGCCATAGCCGGTATGAAATCGGTGTGAATCCCGGCTGAGTCGCACGTCTTGTCAGGCGGCGTCCAAAGTCCGATATTGCTCGACGGAAGATCGGCGCGGACGGACGCCTCGCCAACCCGGTCAGGTCCGGAAGGAAGCAGCCGTAACGAGTTTTGCTCCGGGTCGCTGTCCGGTCTTCCACTTATCTCAGGAATCAGCCCAGAAAGTGGTCATGGACGACGCGCCCGAACCAATGACGGAAACTGATCCGGGACCGGCTCTGGGGCTCGACCTTCCAGAGGATAATGTCGGCTATCAGGTTTTAGCACGTAAATACCGCCCGCTCCGTTTTGAAGACCTGATCGGGCAGGAAGCCATGGTGCGAACGCTGACCAATGCGTTCAAGTCTGGCCGCATCGCTCATGCCTATATGCTGACGGGTGTTCGCGGCGTCGGGAAAACCACGACGGCTCGCTTGATTGCACGGGCGCTCAACTATCTGACCGATGATGTGGATGGTCCCTCCATAACGCTCGACCCACTCGGTGTGCATTGTGATGCGATCCAGAAGGGCAGCCATGTCGACGTGATGGAGATGGATGCAGCTTCGAGAACCGGCGTTGGCGATATTCGCGAAATCCTCGAGGGCGTGCGCTATGCGCCAGTGTCTGCGCGCTACAAAGTCTACGTTATCGATGAAATTCATATGCTTTCGAACCACGCATTCAATGCGCTTTTGAAAACGTTGGAAGAGCCGCCACCCCATGTGAAGTTTATCTTCGCGACCACTGAGATCCGTAAAGTTCCGGTGACGGTGTTGTCGCGTTGCCAGCGATTTGATCTCAAACGCGTCGATCGCGATGAGCTGACCCGCCATTTGGCGAATATCTGCGATAAAGAAGGCGCGGCCGTCGCCGAGGATGGATTGGCGCTGATCGCTCGCGCCGCTGAAGGCTCCGTGCGCGATGCATTGTCGCTACTGGATCAGGCCATTGTTCAAGGCGAGGGCTCGGATGGTCCTGCAACAGCGCTGCAAATCAGGGACATGCTGGGTCTTGCCGATCGTGCCCGTGTGCTCGACCTTCTCGAGGCCGCTCTCGCTGGTGATCACGCCAAAGCGTTACAGGAAATTGCGTCGCTTTATGATGCAGGCGGTGATCCCGCTATTATTACGCGCGACTGCCTAGACTATGTGCATGCGCTGACCCGCGTCAAAGCCGCAGGGCCGGACGTCGACCTGGCTGAAGCCAAAGAAACTATTGCCCGGCTTGTGACGATCTCGGACAATCTCTCGATTGCTCAACTGACCCGGCTCTGGAAAATTTTGCTGGTGGGTTTGGAAGATGTGCGTCGCGCGCCCGACCCTTTGACCGCTGCGGAAATGACGCTGTTGCGTCTCGGTTCCGCGGCCTCCCTCCCATCGCCGGAAGATGCGGCGAAACTATTGCGCGGCGATGAGGGGGCCGCGTCGCCCGCCCCAAAGCCTGAACCGGCTCCGCCGGTAGACACACCATCCGTTGCGCCGGTAGCAGAGGCTGAGCCCGCTCCCGCACCGGCCGCGGTCGTGCAAGAATCGAGCGACGTTGAGGCGCCGGTCCCGGACATCAAGGATGCGCCTGCCTCTCTTGAAGAGATGGTCGAGGCGATGACTGATCGCGCCGATGCGGCGCTTCGCTCTGAGATGATGCGCTTTATTCGCCCTGTCTCATTCAAGCCGGGAAAAATTGTTTTCGAACCAGCAGAGCATGCTCCTACAGATCTGGCGCAAAGACTGGCCAAACGATTGCAGGATTGGACGGGCGTGACCTGGGCCGTCATGGCAACGCATGATTCTCGTGGTGGCGAGACCATGCGCGAACGCCACAAACGCGAAGAGCGCGAGCATGTCGAACGCGTTTCCCGAGACCCGGTTGTACAGCAGGCCTTGAGAATTTTCCCGGGCGCCGAAGTTGTCGAAGTGCGACGTCCGGCTCCCACCGAAACTGACGAAACATCTGAAACCGCAAAGAGCCAATCATGACAGACCTGATGGGATTGATGAAGCAGGCGAAGGAATTGCAGGGACGTATGCAGGAGGCACAAGACAAGCTGGCGGCTGAAACGGTCACCGGCGAATCCGGTGCCGGCCTTGTCAGCGTTACGTTGACCGGCAAAGGCGATATTCGCGATATACACCTTGATCCCAGCATTCTGGTCGCCAGTGAGAAAGAAATCGTGGAAGACCTGATCAAGGCCGCTTTCAGTGATGCGCGTGGCAAGGTCGAAAATGTGCAGGCCCGCGTCATGAAAGACGCCGCCGGTGGCATGCCGCTGCCTCCCGGCTTTTCAATTCCGGGGTAATAAACGTGTCGACTCATTCTGCCGGACCTGAAATTGAACGTCTGATCGCACTTCTGGCCAAATTGCCGGGATTGGGCCCGCGCTCGGCGCGGCGCGTGGCGCTCCATCTTCTCAAAAAACGTGATGCATTGATGAGTCCGTTGGCTGAAGCCTTGGCGGAAGCAGCTGACAAGATCACGGCTTGCTCGACCTGCGGAAATCTCGACGTGGCTGATCCGTGCGCCATTTGTTCAGCGCCGCGCCGCGATCCATCGGTGATTTGTGTGGTCGAAACCGTTGGCGATATCTGGGCGTTGGAGCGTGCCGCGGCTTTCAAAGGCCGTTATCATGTTCTGGGCGGTGTGTTGTCGCCGCTGGATGGCGTGCGGCCAGACGATCTCAATATCGGCCGACTATTGGAACGCGCAAGCGACCCCGTGGTGGTCGAGATCGTTCTGGCCTTGAACGCAACGGTCGATGGACAGACAACCGCGCATTATCTCGCGGACCGCCTGGAGGGCGCGTCGGTAGAAATCACCAGCCTGGCGCGCGGCGTTCCGGTCGGCGGTGAGCTGGATTATCTTGATGACGGCACGCTGACGGCGGCTTTCAAATCCCGCCGCCCCACCTGATTACGCCGCCTTTGGCGGGTTCCTGAAGAATTTTGCAAAAGTTCTGAGCCGTGCCGCCATGTCAGGCTCGAAGGCGCTGACCTGTGACCAGCGACGGCGGGCCCGCACCGGCAGTTCGGCGAGCTTACCCGGTAGAATTTTGGCGCAATGCTCCGCGACATCCCAAGACCGAAGACCTAGAGCGGCATAGCTGGGCGCGATGATGCGGCCGGAATCCAGTGGTACTTCGTATGATGCGTAATAGGTTTTGTAGTGCGCTCCGCCCTTACCGAGATCGACGCGATTGAGGCCAAGCTCCGGTGCTGCCTTGAAGATCGCATGCAGAAGCAGAAGTCCCGGTGAGACTTTGGCGAAGCGATCATCATAGGCCGGGAACCAAGAGTGATAGACGTCGCCCGCGCGCAGCCCGAATTCGACCGCGGCGAGTTCATCGCCGAAATAGAGCGCGAAGGTCAGCCCTTGAAACTCTTCGTCATCAGACTGGTTGAGATTGGTCAGAAGTTGACGCGCCCAACCGACGTCGAACACGTCCAGTTTTCCGGTTGAGTTATACTGTTGGGATTTCCAGTTGAGCAGAGCATCAAAGAGTTGACCGTCAGGATCACCGACAACCAGACGAGCGGGACCGAAATCACGTTCAGCATTGCGCAGGCGGCGATCCATTTTCTTGAATTGAGATTTGTGGGCGACTTTCCGCTCGGCAAAATAGGTGTCAGGTCCCTCGGAGAGATCGACGACGACTGAGCCATCGCGTTCGCGGGCACTGTCGACAGTGCAGCCCGCACCATTCCACCAGTTTTCATAAGCCATGAAGCCAGCGCCTAGCTGGGTTAAAAATTCATTGGGGCAAATGCTCTCGCCGGGCTTTGCCACGATACCCTGATAGTCCGACATCGGCGCGCCGACGGGACGCAGGCCAAGATGGCGCGGAGCATGAAAAGCGAAATAACCGACGGTTTCATCGTTCTTCTCGATCACCGCCACACGTACGTCTGCGCGAACCTGATCGACAGCCGATGCGAAATCGGGAAGCAGATAGGGGCTGACCAATTGGCCGTCCTGAGACGCCCACCCTCGCCATTGGCTGATTTCGGTGTCGCTCAAGTCCCGTATCGAAACGCTTTTCACGCGCATTCTGGCCACTCCTCTTTCTCGTAACAGGGGAAAGCAAGAAAAGTGCCGGTTTCGGGCTGGGTTCGGACCGATTAGAGTGGTCGCTCATAATGCTGGATGATTCGATGCTCGATACGCTGACCCTTGAAACCATTCTGATTGTTTCTGCACCCGTGATCACGCTTGGTCTGTTCGTGCTGTGGCTGATGACCAGCCGTGCAAAATCCCGAATAGAAAAAGAGCTGTCCAGCCTGCAGGGACGCGCAGCGATTGCCGATCGACTGGAGCACGAACTTGCAGAGATGGAGACGGCGCTCGCTCAAACAAATCTGGCGCGGGAAAATGCCGAAACCCGTGTCGCTCGCGTGGAAACGCAATTGCAGTCAGCCGAGAAAAATCACGCTGAAAGATTGGCAGACATCGAAAAAGCCCGAGAGCAACTGAAAGAAACTTTCAAGGTTACAGCGAGTGAAATACTGAAATCGAGTGGCGAAGAGTTGAGCAAGACCAGCAAGGAATCACTGGATCTGATGCTCAACCCTCTGCGGGATCAATTGAAAGATTTCAAGAAAAAGGTCGAAGACGATTCCGAGAAGCGCGTGGAGCAAACCTCCTCGCTCGATCGTATGGTGCAGATCCTTCACAAGGATGCACAGCAGATGTCCGAGGATGCGACCAGCTTGGCGAATGCGCTGCGGTCATCGTCCAAAATGCAGGGCGATTGGGGCGAGCTGATTTTGACCAGTATTCTGGAAAAAGCCGGATTGCGTGAAGGGCAGGAATTCTACACCCAACAAAGCGAAACCGATGCGGAGGGCGCGCGCTTGCGGCCAGATGTTGTCGTCGATATGCCGGGCAATCAGCGACTTGTGATCGACTCTAAAGTCAGTCTCAAGGCTTTTGAGATGTGCGTGAACGCTGAGAGCGATGAGGACCGCGAAGCGGCGCTAAAGCAGCATCTTGTTTCGATACGCAATCACATCAAAAGCCTTCACGAGAAGGACTATCCCAAACTTTATGAAGGCGTCAGTTTTACCCTGATGTTCATACCGTTGGAGGGTGCTGCCAGCCTTGCTTTTCAAAGTGACCTTGATCTGTCCGGTTATGCTTGGGAACGCGATATCATGATTGCGACGCCGACCAATCTGATGATGGCAATGCGGACGGTGCAAAATCTCTGGACGATTGATCGCCAGAACCAGAATGCGAAAGAGATCGCTGATCGCGCCGGGCAGCTTTACGACAAGCTGGTTGGGTTTGTTGAGGAGCTGGACAGTGTCGGTCAGCGACTGGATCAAGCGCATGACGCTTGGTCTACGGCGAAAGGCCGACTCACCACCGGACGCGGCAATGTGATCCGCCAGACTGAGATGCTGAAAACGCTCGGCGCACAAACCAAGAAGTCGTTGCCTGCGTCTTATCTGGATGCGGATAGCGAAGACGAACTGCCTGCGATTGAAAGTCCTGATCCAGATCAGGGTTGAAGAATTTCAACGGCTCGCATAGTTAAGCGCCATGGCCGTACGCGAAATACTCACCGTTCCCGATCCGATCCTGAAAAAGGTGTCGAAGCCCGTTGATTCTGTCGATGAGGACATTCGTTCCTTGATGGATGACATGCTGGATTCGATGTATGCGGCAGACGGAATTGGGCTTGCTGCCATTCAGATCGGCATTCCCAAGCGCGTGATCGTCATGGATCTCGATTGGGGCAAGGGCGAACGCAATCCGCGTTATTTCGTCAATCCGATCTTGTCCGATCCGTCTGATAACAAGCTACCTTATGAAGAGGGTTGCTTGTCTGTGCCGGAGTATTTTGACGAGGTTGAGCGCCCGGATCGTATTCAGATCGATTATCTCGATTATGACGGCAAGTCGAAAACCGAAACTGTCGAGGGCATGTTTGCGGTCTGCATTCAGCACGAAATGGACCATCTCGAAGGCGTGCTTTTCATAGACTACCTCTCACGTCTGAAGCGTCAGCGGGCCGTTCAGAAGGTCAAGAAACTGGTCAAACAGCGTGAGCAGGACGACGAGGCTTGACGCGAGAGGCTTTGCGGGCTCCATTTCTTTGCATGAAAATTATAATTATGATTGGCGCTGTGGCCGGGCTTTCGGCCTGCTCGCAGACAAGCGAACCTGAAACCCTGTTTTCGACGCTGAGCGGAATGTGTGGGCAGGCCTTTGAGGGCGCTGTGGCGAGCGATGATCCGCGCGATGCGGATTGGGCCGAGCAAACGTTGATCATGCATGTGCGCGAATGCTCGGACGACGAAATCCGAATTCCGCTCCATGTCGGTGAGGATCGTTCGCGGACATGGGTGGTCACGCGCACGGAAGATGGATTCCGCCTGAAGCATGATCACCGCCATGAAGATGGTTCAGAAGATGTGCTGACCCAATATGGCGGCGATAGTTCGGTGGTGACGACATTCCGGATCGAATTTCCAGCGGACGAATTCAGCCGCGATCTGTTTGTAACCGAAGGCATTGAAGCCTCGGCCCAGAATGTCTGGATGATGGCGATTGAAGGCGAGAGTTTCACCTATGGGCTGGACCGTCCGGATCGGACGTTCCGCGCTGTTTTCGATCTCTCCAATCCTGTTGACGCTCCTCCCGCACCGTGGGGATTTGAAGACTGACCGCTGATAAGGCTTGATATTGGCGGCGGGATTGTTTGAAACGCAGCCATGACACTTCGCCTCGCCTTTATGGGTACGCCCGATTTTGCCGCCGCGTCTCTGGTTGAGATCGCCGCTGCCGGACACGAGGTCGTGCGCGTTTATACCCAACCGCCTCGACGGCGTGGCCGTGGTAAGACCGAGCAGAAGACGCCCGTTCACGAGCTGGCTGAAACGCTGGGGCTGGACGTGCAGACACCGGAGAGTTTCCGCGATCCCGATGTGATTGCCGACTTCGCCTCGCTGGACCTCGATCTCGCGGCCGTGGTGGCATACGGCCAGATTTTGCCGCAGACCGCGCTGGATGCTCCGCGTCTGGGATGCCTCAACCTGCATGGTTCTCTGCTGCCGCGTTGGCGCGGGGCGGCGCCTATTCAACGCGCCATCATGGCGGGGGATGAGTTGACCGGCGTGCAAATCATGCAGATGGAAGCGGGTCTGGATACCGGGTCGATCCTGCTATCCGAGGCCGTGCGTATTGGTGATATGGATACGGCGGGCAGCCTGCATGACAAGTTGATGTCAGCGGGTGCGCAAATGTGGCCGCGGGCGCTGGCCGCACTTGAGCGCGGCTCTCTGGAAGCCGTGATACAGGACCATGCCGGCGCGACCTACGCAAAGAAAATCACCAATGAAGAGGCTCGCATCAACTGGTCGAAACCGGCGATAGATGTCGCCAATCATATCCGTGGTCTGGCGCCGTTTCCGGGCGCATGGTTCGAGCTTCCTTCTGCCAAAGGCTCGGCACGGGTCAAAGTGCATTTCGCTCAGGCCGAAGACGGTTCTGCTGCACCCGGCACGGCCCTGGATGACAAACTGCTGGTCGCTTGCGGGACGGGCGCGGTGCGCCTGTTGCGGCTTCAACGCGAAGGCAAGGCGGCGATGGAGGCAGAGGACTTCCTGCGCGGAAATATGCTGCCCGCCGGAACGGTACTGGGCTGATGCCCCGATTTAAACTGACCATTGAATATGACGGTGCCCCTTTTTGGGGTTGGCAGTGGCAAGATAATGGCCCCAGCGTTCAGGGCTGTCTGAAACATGCCGCATCCAAATTGAACGAATCGATCGTCGAGGTGATCGGCGCGGGCCGCACCGATAGTGGCGTTCACGCGCTGGGGCAGGTGGCCCATCTTGATCTCGACAAGAATTTGTCGACCGACACCGTGCGCGACGCCATCAATCAACACCTTAGGCCTCACCCGATAGCGGTGCTTTCTTGCGAGGAAGTCAGCGCGGATTTCCATGCGCGTTTTTCGGCAACGAAGCGCCATTATATCTATCGGATCATTAATCGCCGTCCGCCCCTAACGCTCGACAAAGGAAAAATCTGGCGCATGGGGACCAAACTGGATGTGGACGCCATGCACGCCGCCGGACAACACCTTGTCGGTGAGCATGACTTCACGACGTTTCGCGATGTGCGATGCCAGTCCAAATCACCGGTCAAAACATTGGACAAGATTACTGTGCGACAGGTTGCCGATGAGATCGAACTGACCTGTTCGGCGCGGTCGTTTCTTCACCGGCAAGTGCGCTCCATCACCGGGTCACTGGTCGAAATTGGCCGTGGAAACTGGACCGAACGCGATCTTCTGTCTGCCCTGAAGGCAAGAGACCGTGCGGCCTGCGCAGTCGTTGCGCCGGCCGACGGCCTCTATCTGGAACGCGTGGATTATTAGGGCAGTACTTCCATCAAAATCAAATCGACCATGACGGGAATGAAGGCGAGGGTGACACCGCGAACATTTCGCTGTTGCAGTGCCACAAAAGCCACCGAAATATGGACGATTGCGCGCACGATGATCAGGTAAAAGAGCCGGATGGCATCCAGCGCCATGCTAGCCGAAAGCAGGCCCGCCAGATAGAAGACAATAATTCCGGCCTGAACCAGAAACAGGAAAAGAACCGCCCAGTTGTGCAGGATTACCCAGTGAACAAATCGCTGAGGGATGCCCGCTAGGCGCGTCAGTAAAACGGCCAAAATCGGAAAGACCAACCAGATTCGCAGTTGATCAATGATGAAGTCCGCCGAAGTATAGGGTGGCACCGGTAGGTCGCTCAATTCCGACACGAGTCGATAGGAGCCGGTCAGCACCAGCCAGAATACAGGCAGGCTCAAAAGCACCGCGACAAAACTTCGGACCAGCCCGCCAGTGGTGAGGTTCAACCCGTCAGACCAGTCTTCGCGAAACATCATGGCGCGTGTGACGGAGCGAAGACCGAGCCCGGCTTCGACGAGAAGGCGGATCATGAGGGCAATCCAAAATAGGACCGGATCAAGCGCGAATAAATCCGCGTGAGGGTCTGAATATCGGCGACGTCCACGCGCTCATCGATTTGATGCATGGTTGCGCCAACGAGGCCAAATTCTGCCACTTGCGCATAATTGCGAATGAAGCGTGCATCGGACGTACCGCCGCCGGTCGTCAGGGCGGGCATCATTCCTGTTTCGGCTTCGACGGCCGATTTCAACGCTTCGATAAAATGGTCTGGGGTAGAGAGAAAGGCTTCGCCTGTGACTTTGAGATCGAGTTCGATTTTGCCGCCAAAGCCAACCGCAGCGGAGATCGCTTCATCCTCGATCCAGCGTTTCAGATCACAGCCTTGATGAGCTGTGTTAAAACGGATGTTGAATTTTGCACTCGCTTCGCCCGGAATAACATTATGCGGTTCATTGCCGACATCAATGGACGTCACTTCCAGATTGCTCTTTTGAAAATGAGGTGCGCCGTCATCCAGTTCACGCGCCAGCAGGCGGTTTAACAATTCCAGAATTTTCGGAACCGGATTATCCGCCAGTTCGGGATAGGCGACATGGCCCTGGCGACCGATGACGCGGATTACTCCGTTCAGACTGCCTCGACGCCCTACCTTGATGGTCTCGCCCATTTTATGAGGATTGGTCGGTTCGCCGACCAGCACATGATCAAAGCGCTCGCCTTCCTCGTGAAGGGCTTCCATCAGGCGCTTTGTGCCATTCACAGCCGGACCTTCCTCATCGCCTGTGATCAGAAAGACAATCGAACCCGGAATGTCGTGTCCGGCCTGCACCTGCGCTACGGCAGCAACCATGGCAGCAAGTGCGCCCTTCATATCGGCGGCACCGCGCCCCCAAAGCACGCCATCTTCTATGCGAGCCTCGAACGGTCCATTGGTCCAGCTGGCTTCATCGCCCGGCGGAACGACGTCGACATGCCCGGCAAAGCCCAGCACAGGTCCGTTCGTTCCCAACCGAGCATAGAGGTTATCGACGTCTTCGAAGGGATAACGCTTGGCGGTAAAGCCTACGCCTTCGAGTGCGCCCTGCAAGACATCCATCACGCCTTCGTCCTTCGGCGTCACGGAGGGCGCGCGGATCAGTCTTTGGGCGAGGTCGAGGGGGTCAGTCATTTAGTCTCGCAGCAATTCGTTGATAGCGGTTTTGGCGCGGGTGCGTTCGTCCACGGTTTTAACGATGATGGCGCAGGCGAGGGATGGGCCGCCTTTGGGGTCGGGTAAAGTTCCGGGAGCGACGACCGCGTAAGGCGGCACTTCGCCGTAAGTGATCTTTCCCGTGGCGCGGTCGACGATTTTGGTTGAGCCGGAAATGAATACGCCCATTGCCAGAACCGCGCCTTCACGAACAATAACGCCTTCAACCACTTCGGAACGCGCGCCGATGAAAGCTCCGTCCTCGATAATGGTAGGATTGGCTTGTAGAGGCTCCAGCACGCCGCCAATGCCGGCCCCGGCGGAGACGTGGACATTCTTGCCGATCTGAGCGCAGGAGCCGATGCTGGCCCATGTATCGACCATTGAGCCTTCGCCGACATTTGCTCCGATATTGACGTAGGATGGCATCAACACCGCACCCTGTGCGATGAAGGCTCCACGACGAACGGCGCAAGGCGGTACCGCGCGAAAGCCCGCCGCCTTGAATTCAGCTTCGCCCCAGCCTTCAAATTTCGAGGGGACTTTGTCCCACCATTTTGCGCCGCCCATGCCACCAGAAATCAAGCCCATCGGGTTGAGGCGGAAAGAGAGGAGAACAGCCTTTTTCAGCCATTGATTTACCACCCATTCGGCGCCTGATTTTTCGGCGACGCGTGCTTTGCCAGCATCGAGCAGGGAAATGGCTTGGGACACTGCGTCGGCGACGCTGGCGTCCAACGCGTTTGCATCGTCGCGGTTTTCCCAGGCAGTATTGATAATGGCTTCCAGAGCAGAAAGGTCGGTCATCCGGCTTGATCTTTCGTTCTTGCTGTCGAGAGGAATGTCTTCAGGCAATCTACGGCAAAGTGTACGTGATCCGGATGATCATCTGGTCCGGCGCTTTCCTCATCACGTGGCCCGGGCCTTGCGCGGACCAGTATCGTT
>Ga0316204_10001797_pt1 | contig 54285 bp, 48 predicted proteins | sample 6monrhotite_MG_2_FD_205661 | JGI IMG/M metagenome (GOLD analysis project Ga0316204, IMG submission 205661) | Microbial mat bacterial communities from mineral coupon in-situ incubated in ocean water Damariscotta River, Maine, United States -... | ecosystem: Environmental > Aquatic > Marine >... | reverse complement strand
CCCAGGCGATCAACGCCCAAAGAACGGTTGCTACCACCGTAGTGATGATCAACCGGCCGCGCATTCTGGCATTGCTGGGGGCAGATGACGGCGTGCCCGGCACCACAACACCTTGATCGGATTGAGGTTCATTGCGCAGCGCAAGCACGACCAGAAAGGTGATGAACCAGACGAAGGCGTAAACCACGATCGCGGACACAATCGGCATCAGATCTGCTCCAATTCAACAAGACAGCCGTTAAAATCCTTAGGGTGCAGGAACAAAACGGGCTTCCCGTGCGCGCCAATCTTCGGCTCTCCTGTCCCAAGAACACGCGCGCCATCTGCCTTCAGCTTGTCGCGCGCGGCCAGAATATCTTCGACCTCATAGCAGATGTGATGGATGCCACCAGCCGGGTTCTTGTCCAGAAACCCCTGGATCGGGCTGTTGTCGCCCAGCGGGTAAAGAAGTTCGATCTTGGTGTTCGGCAAGGTGATGAACACCACGGTCACACCATGATCGGGTTCATCTTGCGGCGCGCCCACATCAGCCCCCAGCGTATTGCGATACTGGGCCGACGCGGCGTCCAGATCCGGTACGGCAATGGCAACGTGGTTCAGGCGTCCGATCATGACACATCCTTTGGTCTGTTTCCGGGTCTGACATATCGCGAACCGGCTGAATTGCAAGCGGCACAGGGACGCAGGGGTTTTGCGTGGACAAGGCCGCAAATCGGCGGGCTTTAACCGGGCGTTAGGCATTCTTGGGCAGACTCAGGGGATCGGAGGTTTCGCCATGCCCTATTCCACTCTCGCTTTGTCTTCGGCCGTTGCCCGCGCGACCCTGCCGGTTGCGGCGGCCTGTATCCCCCATGCCTTGACGCCCAGCACCCTGCTTTTGGTCGAAGACAGCCGCCTGGCTGCCGAAGCGGTACGGCTGATTTGCCGACGGGCCGGGATCCGGCTTCGGCGCGCCGAAACGCTGCAATCGGCGCTGCTGCATCTGAAAGTTTACCGCCCCGATATCGCGATGATCGATGTCGGCCTGCCAGATGGTTCGGGGTTGGACCTGATCGCGGCGCTGGCCACACAATCAGACCGTCCCGGCCGGATCGTGGCGGTCAGTGGGGAAGCTGATATGAAACGGGCGGCACTTTGCGCGGGCGCGGATGCATTTTTGCTCAAACCTGTCACCTTGTCGCGGCATCTGGCAGCCTTGACGGGAACTGAGATCCAGATCGACTCAATTGCGACCGCGGCGGAAGCCTCTGTCCAGCCCCCCCAAACGGACCACTACAGCCGCAATGCAGGGGCCGATCCGTTGGCGTTGCGGGACGATTTGCGCATGGTGCGGGACATGGTTCAGGGGCGCCCCGGGGCCGCCCAACTGCGCTATGCGGGGCAATTTTTGTCCTCAATCGGGCGCAGTTTGGGTGATGAGGCCTTGGCCCGAGCGGCGTTGCTGGCGGCACAGTCCGGCGACCGCAAAGCCCTGTTCGCATTGGCAGATGCACGTGAACCCGTGGGGCCGGTGGTGTAGTACCCAGTCGGAACTCAGTTCGACGGGGACAAGGCCGTGACCCCTGACAGGCCGGTAATGTCGTTCCATTCGGTGTCATACCCACGGTCCAACCGAGCCAGCTCAACCCGCGCCCACCCCGGCAATCCCTCGGCCGGATCGGGCAGTGTTTCGCGCCCATAGCGGTCACCGAAGACCCGCGCGACCTGGCGCCACTGCCCGGCGGTGGCGGGGGGGCTGACATCGAGGTATTTCTTCAAGCGCACGCGCGCTTCTTCGTTCAAGCCAATCGCCGCGAAATCCAGAAGTCCATTGCGCGCTATCGGTCGCTCAGGCCCGACAACACGCGACAGGATTTCGGGCCACAGCTCTGCCAGGTCTTCGTGGCGCCAGACGACCACTTGTGCCTGCGGAATCTCCTGGCGGATCAATTCGACCAGACGCGCCCAGGGCAATGTCTCGCCGCTCAACATCGGAAGCAAAGCCGCAGCGGCATCCGGATCGCCCGGCATCAGCGCGGGAATCATTGCGCTTGGCCTGCGCAGTGACAAAAGAACTGTCATCTTGCACCGGGGAAACAGCGACCGGATCCCAAACAACCGGCGCGCCACGTCTTTGACGTAAAACCCATCAGGCGCGACGATATCTGGCACCCCGCCCAACAATCCGGGCGCACTCACCATCATCCACCGCCGCTGACCATTGGCCCCCAAAGCCCGCAGCAGCCCTTCTTCGCGCGCATGCGGGTCCGCATCACGGTCTGCATCCAGCGTTTCAGACAGACGGCTGAGAAAAACCCGAGGCGGGGGCGCAACCGCCCCCCGTTGCGCGAAGACCTCGCGATTGTCCGAAATCCAACGCGCAATCAGCCCCCCGTCGGTGCCATATGCGCCAAGATGAAGGGTCAACCGCACCAGACGCGCCCCTACCCTGCACTCATGATATTGCTCAACGATTGCAACGCAGCGCGCGTTTCATCGGTGGCCAATTCATGGTGCAGACGGGTGAATTCAGCCATCGCCAGTTGATGCTGATCGTTGTTCAGATAGGCGTACGCCCGCAGCATGGCCAAATCGCGGCGCAGTGGTCCGGTCAGTTCTTCCAGCGCGTTGAAGTAGGCGATCGACTGCGGATAATCGCGACGCAGATAAGAGCGCACGCCACGTTGATCCAGGATCGTCGCTTCAGCCTCTACGCGTTGCTGGTGCGTCAGATTGGTGGCCGCCGCAACGCGGGCCCCTTCCTCGGTCATGTTCAGCGCCAGATACGACAGGATCATGCCAAAGCGAGAGTCACGCGGCACGTCCCCGCCCAGGCTTGCCCCGCGTTGTGCGATGGTCGAAAACCCGGCCAACGCCTCGCCCGAGCGATCCAGATTGTAGGCACACCACGACCGTTCGTAGAGCACCTCGAGCGAACGCGGATTGGAAGATGCCGCCAAGCAGCCCTGCCAGTTTCCCTGTTCCTTCAGGCGGCGAACTTGCGAAATCCGGCTGTCACCGCGCGTCGGCAGGGATCCGGACGGAACCGCTGCGGACGGCGCGGCGGCGGCCACGGTTGTTGTGGTCGTCGCGGCAACCCTGGCAGGTGCGCGCGCGGGCGCTGCCGCCGCTGCCGGCGCAGGCGTCGTGCGGCGTGGCGCAGCACTGGCGACGGCCGCCCCGCCATGGCCCGCGTGCAGCCGGTCTTGCAACTGAATCAAGCGCTCAACATTGGTTGGTTGTGCCGTGCGGGCGACATCGAACAGTTCAACCATCTGTGGCCAACTGGCGACCTCATTGGCCTTTTCCAGCGTCGGAACAGCGTCCGACAGGCGACGGCAGGATGACAGGACACCGCGATACGTGCTGACGGCGTTGCCGACCTGATCGCTCTGGGCATACAATTCGGCCAGACGCCAGGCGTTGTTGATCCGGTCACACCGCATCAGCGCAGGCGTGCGGCGTGCTGCACCCAGCGCGGCGGCAGCATCATGCTGCACATAGGCGCTGTCAAACGCGGCTTGCGATTCGTTGATTTCCAGCACGCGCAGCATCTCTGCATCCGGCGACCAGCCGGGAACCTGATTGCGGGCCTCATCAATCAATGCGCGCGCGCCCGCATAATCATTGCGTTCTATCCGCGACCAGATCGGCGCGACATCGACCGACGTGGTTGCGGTCTGCGCCATTGCGCGAAGATCCCGGACATCATTGGGCGGGGTCCAGCGCGGAAATTCTGATCGCAGCCGGCGCATCTCGGCTTGAACGGAGCGTTGATCATCGTTGTCCAGATAATAGATCAGCGCACGCAGGTCCTCCGCAACAGGTTGGCCGGTCTGGGCCAACACCGGTTCGGGCGACACAGCGCCAAGCGCAAGCACGATGGCCAACATCCGCGACGCGGATGCCATGCGGGTGAAGCGGGAAGGGATGGGATGGGTCGTCATCAGATTGGCACGCATTCTGGGGTCACCTGATTGGCGGCGATCATCGCGAACATTTGCAGAGTCGCCGGATAGTAGGGTTGGCTGGGATCAAATGGCGGCATCAATGAACCGACCTGTCCGGTGCTGCCGGCGCAGGACACAAGTGCGGCCAGCGCCCGGTAGCCTGGGTCATTGCTGGCCTCAAGCACCGTGCCCGACGCGGGTTCCAGGATCGTTGGAACCGGCACCCCGGGCTGCACCGTGCGGTCATAAACGCGAACCATCTGCGCCACGGCGGGGTGACGGTTCAACCCCGACCAAACCAGATAAAGCGGAACGCGCATGGCTTCATAGCCGGCATTGGGTGAAAAATCGGGCGCGGTGTGCATCCCGTTGGCGGTGACCTCGATCCAGTCCGGAACAGGGCCCGTCTGGGCCAACCGCAGCAAGATCGTTTCCGCGTTTTGCGCGGTCTGCGCCAGTTCGGTCACGCCGGTTGCGGCTGCGACTTCGCGCATGGCCAGCGGCATGACATAGCTGGGATTGAACACCACACGGTCTGTGTGGACGAACCCCTGGGCGGCCGGCAGAAACAGGGTTTCATTGGCATTGGCGGGGCTGGCCATAATGCAGGTTTCAGCCAACGACCGCGCCGTTTGCAGGGCGCGGCTCAGGTATGAGCGTTCGTTGAACTTCTGCGCTGCACGGACCATGGCCCAGGCATAAAACAGGTCCCCGTCTGACGCATTGTTCAGATCCGGCACCGGATTGGTTTCGCCCGGCAAAAAGCGCCAGGCCAACAGGCCATCACCGCGCACGGACAGGTTTGTCTCTGACCACTCGACAATCCGATTGAAGGCTTCGCGATCGTTGAATTCCGTCGCCAGAACTGCGCCGTAGCCCTGCCCTTCGGAGTGGCTGGCATTGCGCTGCAACCGGTCGACGACCCGGCCATCGTTTTGCAGATAGGCGGATTTCCAGGCCTCCCACACGGGGCGCGCGGTTTCGGTCAGATCCGAGGTCCGCAGCAACGCTTGCGCATTCACCTGCGCCGCAGCAAGCGCCGGGCTCATGCCCAATAGGGAAATAAAGTGGCGACGATTCATGTTCTGTGCTCCCGCGTGGCAACCACAAGTCTGAGCGCAAAGAGCGCCGATACGAGGGCAAGAAAGAAAAGCCCGGCGACATAGCGAATAGGCATCGCCGATACGAAATTGCCGACGACGTAGCGCAGGTTGCTGGGCGTCACCGCTTCCAGCAGCACCGGTTGCCGGTCAGGGGCAATCCAGCTTTGCCAGACCCCGTTGCGGTCCAGAACCGAAACCTGCCCGCGCGGCCCCTCGGCGTTTGTGCGCGCCGCGACAACCGCCGAGGCAATTGCGCTGATGTCGCTGCCGGGTGAGCGCAGCATCCACAACTGGTTGGGCCGGTTCGGGTCAAGCTGCATCATGATTGCCTGTCCGCGCTGCTCTTCCAGCCAGTTGTCCAACAATGCGCCAGACCGAGGATGCAGCCATTGCAGCATGTCCTCGAACCCAGACGTGAGCCAGGCCCAGCCGCGCGCCAACGCCGCGGTGGAATCGCCCCGGTCGGTTATGTTCAACAACCGGTTCACCTGTGGATTGGGCGCTTCGATCCCGGCGATCTGGGTGGTTTCGCCCAGCAATACGCTTTCGATGGCGTGGCGGCTGAACACGTAGCTGCCCATGGGAACCGATCCCAGATCATCCAGGGACAGAAGGTGCAGCTCTGGGTTCAAGGCGGCAGTTTCAGGGTTTTCGCCACCGCTCAGCGCCGCGCGCATGGTGACGATATCGTCATTGTCGAATGACCGCACGGTCATGTCGTTGACCTGCACGCTGTTGGGGGTCAGCCCGGTGAACGCCAAATGCATGTCGGGCAAATACATCGACGGGCTGAACGGCACCGTCAGGGTCGAACTTTGGCCAATCGCCAGCATCGGCGTGTCCTGGGTTGGGCATGGCAGGTCCGAAGGGTTGCCTGGAATGATCGATTCGAAGGACAGTGTATTGATCCCGGCGCGCAGCAGTCGGGCTTCGAACCGGACTGGGAATTGCTCGATCAGTTGACCGGGTTCGCCGCGCAGGGGCAGCAAACGCACGTTTTCACCGTTGATATGCACCAACAGCATCGCACCGCGCGGCAGATCATTGACGTAGATATAATCCAGCGCCAGTTCCGCCTTGTCGTTGGTCAGGACGACATAGTCCTCTGGCAAGCGGAACCGTTGCTCTATCCGTGCGTAGCGGTCGCTGATTTCTGTCGTGGTAAACCCGAAGTCCGAAAACGGAACCGGCACCTCGGTGGCGATCAACGCGGGTTGTTCACGCAGGTTGATGGCAGGCAGAATGTTCTCAAATTCCGGCAAGGCATGCGGGCGTTCACCTGGCACAAATTCGACCACCATCACCTGCGCACCATCGCCAGACCGGCGGAACGACAACCGGTTGGTGGTGCTGGGAAGGAAGGTGATCCGCGCGGCCGAACGGGCGTCGCCCTGCACGCTCCAGTATTCGGTGAAACGGAACGGGATCGGATCACCGCCAAGCGCTGCGGATATGCGCTGCGTGATCTGCGAAATCCAGGCATCGCGGTAATCGACCAGCCCATCGGCCCCGCGAATTTCGATGCCTGACCCCGTGGCAGCCGCCGCCGCGATCCCCATCAAGAACCCGTCCTGACCGGAGATCGTCGCCGAAGACGTCAAGACCGCGCCGGAATTGGCCAGGTCGATATCCGACCACAGCGCAAACGACGCCTCAGGGCCGCAGTAAATGCGGTGATACTGGACCAGTTCGATGCGCACGTGGTTCTGACCCGGCAAAACGACCGACGCGCCGACCGGAAAATCAACCGCGCCAAATTCCGTGAAGTTTCTCAACTGGCCTTCGCCGATAAGCGTGTCGTTGATGTAGGCCCGAAAGCGAGAGCGTTCCGGCAGCACGTTGATAGATGAAAGCGTCGAGACCCGCAGGGCCCGCATGTGTGACGGATCGGGCACAAACAGCGCGAATTCCAGCCGGCGGCTTTCGCCATCAAACCGGATCGCACTGCCAGCCGGGCGTCCACGGGCTTCGAGCGGGCGCAGCGGACTGACGATCATCGGGTCCATCGCCACGGGCTCCACATGGTTGCCGCGGGACCGATCCGGATCGAAGCGGTCAGCGTTGATGCGGTCAAGCTCCACGGCATCCACGGCCTGATCAACCGTGTCGGCCGGAAGCGGGATGAGGCCGGTCTGCGCCCTGGCCTGTGCCACGGCAAATCCGGCGGCAACAAACGTGAGGGCAAACAGTGCCTTGCGCGAAAACAGTAGCGTCGACATCAGTACGAGCCCTCCGGCGATGAGGTGACGTTGCCGAACGGCGAACTGGAACTGTGGCCTGGCGCGGCGGGTGTGGCCGATTGCGCCATGGCCGCCTGAAGCATCGAAACCGGGCGTTCGGCGGGGGGCGGATCAAAGGCTTCACCAAAGGCCAGCAGGTGCGCCGGTGCGGAATCCACAACCACGACATCTTGTTCGCGTGCCTCGGCCCGCTTAAGCCGCGCCGGCTCTTCGGCCAAAGCGCGCAGCGTGGCCGTGATGCTGGTGAACGACAGCTTGATCACATAGAACATGCCGACCAAAAGCGGCATCTTCTTGTTGCGACGCACCCGAATGGCTTCCCAGGACGCTGAATCGCCGAAAATCATATGCGCAACCGTTTCGCGCACCACCATCGGCTGGGTTGGATCGAATTTGACCCCCAGCGCCACCGAATCCCCTTCGCGCGTCACGGTTTGCACCTGCACGCGCACGGCGTTTTCCAGATGCGGTGACTTGGGGAATTCGGGGGTGAAATAGAAGGTCTGTGCCTTCACCGGAACCGGCGGTGCTTCGCCCTCCTGGCTGGCGCGCGGACGCAAAACAATCCGGCAGCCCGAGGTCGACGCATCAACCACCGTGGCGCTTTGGAACACAGGGTTCGACGTGCCCAGGGCCACCGTGGCCGGGATATTCGTCGGCACACGCGGCACCTGACGGCGCTGCTGGCGCTCGGCGATGGCGCGCATTGCGGCACCCACCAGAATGAAGTTGTAGACGGCCCAGCCCCCCACAACGGCAATAATGTTGTGGTCACCAGGATACATCACCCAACGAATGCCCGCGGCAACAACGCCCAGCAAGGTCAGCACAAAGACAATGACCAAAGGCTTGTAAATCGGCGAGACAAAATCCTCCTCCAGGATCTCGTCCTTGGCGGTCACGTTGAACTTGGCGCCACGCGGATTTAGCACCGTCTTGAAGATCGCGCTTAGCAGGTAAGGTGCCTGCGCGGTCTCATAGATTTCAGACACCAGCGGCCAGCGCACCCGCCCATATAGCGCGTTCTGGATCATGAAGTTCACGGCCATGTAGCTGGTCATGTACACCGCGACCTCCTCGATCGTGGCGACGAAGATCTGCAAGCCAAAGAACAGATAGGCCAGCGGCGCCAGGATAAAGGTCATCCGCACCAGCGGGAACAGCCAGAAGGTCATCGAATTCAGGTAGCAAAGGCGTTGCGTCAGCGTCAGGCCCCTGCCCCGCAGCGGGTTCTTCAAGATCAACAACTGCATCATGCCCGTCGCCCAGCGCCCGCGCTGTTCGATGAACGACACATAGGTTTCCGGCTGCAGACCGGCGATCATTGCGTGATCGACATACAGCGACTTCCAGCCGTTGCGGTGAATTTGCAGCGCCGTTTCAGCGTCTTCGGTAATCGTCTCACCGGCGAAACCGCCGGCTTCATCCAGGGCCTCGCGCCGCAACACGGCGGCAGAGCCACAAAAGAACGCCCCGCCCCACCGATCCAACCCGCGGTGGCTGAGATGGTAGAACATCTCGTTTTCCGGCGGGCAGTCGTTGCGCAGACCGACGTTGCGGTCAATCGGGTCAGGGTTCAGGAAGAAGTGCGGGGTCTGCACCAGGAACAGCTTGGGGTCTTCGACAAAGAACCCCACGGTGCGGGCCAGAAAATCGCGGCTGGGCACGTGGTCGGCATCGAACACGACAACCAGGTCGCCGTTTTGCTTTTCCAGCGCCGCCGACATGTTTCCGGCCTTGGCGTGCTCGTTGCGTGCGCGGGTGGAGTAAACGACCCCCAGCTCGTTGCACAAATCAATCATGTCACGGCGCCGCTTGCGGGCGTTCTCGGCTGTTACCGGGTCTTCGTGATTGCACCGCTCATCGGTGCCACCATCGTCACACAGGATCACGGTGCGCTTTTCGGTGGGGTAATGCATGTTTTTTGCCGCCGACAAGGTGATCGACAGCATTTCAATGGGTTCGTTGTAGGACGGCACCAATATGTCCACCGTCGGCAGATCACGCGCCGCCACCTTGGGCGGCAGTCCGCGCTGAACCGGATCGGCGGTCATGAACGCGGACAGGAAGAACACCGCGATGGCATAGGTTTCCACGACCAGCAGAAGTATTGCAGGGACAAAGGACAACGGATCGTTGACCGGGGGAAGCGTTTCAGTGACCCGCCATGCCCAGTACCGCATCACCAACGTGGAGGCGATCGCCATCATGGCAAAGCGCGCGACCATGTTGTCGGTGGAAATGGGCTTCAGCAATGCCACAACGATCACCGCGGCGATGCCCAGTGTTGCCTGAACCTGAATGGACGTCGGAACACTGACGAGGGCTGCCAACATAATGGTCAGAAGGACCCAAATCAGCAAGTTAGCTTTGTCCGCGAGCGATAGGGCCCTGGTCCCGATCAACTTAGCCATAACTGCGTTTCCCTGTATTACTCTTTAATCGAACCGATTAAGTAAGAGGCCGTAAGTAATTACCCGCGCGGAGCGGCATGTGGTGACAGCGACAATACGCCACCCGAGACAGACCCGCCGACCCCCAGCGCACCGCCGGCCATTGGCGCCAAGGCCTCTTGAACACTTCCCTGAACACAGTTGCGCATCACCATGTCCAAAGCTTGCGTGCCTGAGGGCAGCGGCCGGGCCCCCACCCCCATTCGACGCAGCACCAGAACGCACGACGTGCCAGTGCCAACCGATTCCTGCCCGTAAACATACGTTCCCAACGAATCCGATCCGGACCGAAGGCCCGACGCGGTCAGCCGCTCGAACGGGGTGGGCAATCCGCCAAACCGCGCTTCGATCTCATCAAAGTTGAATTCACCCAGCCGGGCGCTGTCGCGGGTTTGTGCGCGAACATGAATGACATTGTCGCCCCGCACGGCGGTTTCGTTCGGCAACACGATGCGTTGTTCGATCGCGCCATCCAGATTGCGCTCGAAGACGATCAGCGCGCTGGGCGCGCTGACGATCGTGCGTGATGGGGGGATGATTGTGTACTCAACCGTGTTTTCCAGGGTTTCGATGCGCGGAGCGCGCTCACTGCCCAGGAACCGGAAAATCCCGGTCGCGGCGCGGTCACCGGATGATTGAGAACACCCCGCGACGATGGCGAGGGTGACAGCCAATGCAGCAAACCGCGCACCGCGCCCACGGGAACCAGAGGAATCGGACTGAAAATGGGAGTCCACCCGTGAAGTGCCAAACATGTGCCTGCTCTGCCTCTTGGGCCAAGACCAGAGTCATCCACGTCTGATTCGCTGCCGAGAACGACCACTCTATGTTGGTTCGTTCGCGCTATCGCGAGCCTGCGTCTGCCTCTGCCTCGACTTTTTCTTTTTTTTCCAGAATAGAGAAATCGTGCGAATCGCGCAATCCTCTTTCTATCAAAGGCTCTGTTGACGCTATCACGACCCCATTTTCTGCATCTGCACAGTACAAATTGAGCTGGACACCCGCCAAATTGGCACATCTGGTGTGGCCAAATTACCCGTCTGACCGGTCTTCCCGGCGCAACCCCCGGAAGAACCCTGACAAAAGCGCCGCCGCTTGGGTTTCGGATATGCCGTCGTACACGTCGGGGACGTGGTGACATTGCGGATGCGAGAAGATCTTTGGCCCCTGCGCGATGCCCCCTGATTTCGGATCCGACGCACCATAATAAAGGCGCGCAATTCGGGCCGAGGACAGCGCCGCCGCGCACATTGGGCAGGGTTCCAGCGTTACGAACACCGCGTGCCCCGGCAACCGCGCCGATTTTGCGCGCGCACAGGCCGCCCGCAGGGCCAGGATTTCGGCATGTGCCGTAGGGTCAGACAGTTCGCGCGTCCGGTTGCCCGCCTGCGCAACAACCACGCCCGTGTCATCGACGACGACGGCACCCACGGGGACCTCGCCGCGTGCGGCAGCGGCGCGCGCTTCCTCCAGTGCGATTGACATGGGGCTATCAAACGGGTTCATGGGGCTTTGATGCCCGTGTCAGACCTGACGCGCAAGCCCGCCCTTCCGTCATGATCAGGTGCGATATGCCCAACACGCCCCCCAAGCCTGCGGCCGGAACGGCCTCTAAAGCGCCTTCCAGAGCAAACGCCAAATCCGGCGCCAAAACCGATGCCAAATCGGGCGGCAAGCCCGGCGCAGATCCGGCCAAAACCGGCGACCGCATTGCCAAGGTTCTGGCGCGGGCTGGCGTGGCCTCACGGCGGGTGGCGGAAACGATGATTGCAGAGGGTCGGATCGCCGTGAACGGGGACCGCATCGACAGCCCCGCGCTGAACATCGGCCCACGCGACAAAATCACGGTCGACGGCGCGCCACTTGGCCGGCCAGAGCCGACCCGCATGTGGATCTATAACAAGCCGCTGGGCCTGGTGACGTCAGAGCGTGACGAAAAGGGCCGCGATACCGTCTTTGATGCGCTGCCCGAGGACATGCCCCGCGTGATGTCCGTCGGGCGGCTGGATTTGAATTCCGAAGGTTTGTTGCTGCTGACCAATGACGGCGATTTGAAACGGCGGCTTGAGCTGCCCTCCACCGGGTGGCTGCGCAAATACCGTGTGCGCGTCAACGGCAGGCCAACCGAGGCATCGCTTGCCCCCCTCAAGCGCGGGATCACCCTGGATGGCGAACGGTTCCAGCCGATGCTGGTCAGTATTGATAAACAACAAGGTGCCAACGCCTGGCTGACTGTGGGCATTCGCGAAGGGCGCAACCGCGAAATCCGGCGCGCCATGGAAAGCGTCGGGCTGTCGGTCAACCGGTTGATCCGCATCGCTTATGGCCCGTTTCAATTGGGCAACCTGGGGGCTGGCTTGGTCGAAGAACTGCGCCCGCGCACCCTGAGAGATCAATTGGGCCTGAGCGCGGACGAAGTCGCCGACGGGCGCAGTGCCCCCCTGCCCCCCAAGACCCCGGCTCGCCGAAAAGGGGCAACCAAGATCACCGACAGGCCAGATGGCAAGCCCGGCAAGGCAAATGACGCGGCTGACGCCGCACCGGCAGGGCGCAAATCATGGGGCAGCAAGACCCAAGGCGGGGCAAAAAAACCCGGCTTTGCGGGCGAGAAACCCCGGTCCTGGGGCAGCAAATCGGCCGGGGCAACGGCGACGACGTCGCGAAAACCCTCGCCAAAACGCTGATAGCGCCAACTTTTACACGGCGTCGGCGCTTTTCATCCGGCAGCGAACTGTCTTATAGTCGTGCAAAGTGTGTCCTTGTCAGGGATACAAACTGCTAAAGTTTTGCCGCTCTGCCGCGGCACAGGGGGTAATGAGTGACGTCGCGCGGATTGCAGAACACGGCCTATGCTTTGTTGTTGGCTTTGATCTTCTACGTTCGGGTTGTGGGGGGGTAAGGCATGGCCAGACGGTTTGGCGGGCAATACAGCCCCGGCCCCCCGCGAACTGGGGATACCAAGGATCCAGCAGGGACAGGCGCGCGCCTGAGCCCGGTCAAACGGGTCAACCCGGTTGGCGCACGGGTCAACATCCTGTTCATTGTCCCGTTCTTTTGGGCCGTCACCGCGTTCTTTCGCGATTCCGCCGGCTTGATGATCGAATTGGGCATCTTTGCCCTGCTGTTGTTGTCGGCCTGGCTGACACGTGAAGGGGTCGTGGCGCAAGACGCGTTCGATCAACGCCGTGTCGCCCGCCGCCCGGCCATTCCCCGCAAGATTTTTGGATCCGTGGTTATGGGCGCGGCGCTGGCAGTCGCGGGGTTCACCGGCGATGGCGGTGTGGTCAGCGCCGTGATCTTTGGCGCATTGGGCACGGCGCTGCATCTTGCCGCCTTTGGACCGGACCCATTGACCAACAAGGGCATGGAAGGCATCGACGAGTTTCAGACCGACCGCGTGGCCAAAGCCGTCGAAGGGGCCGAAGACCTGTTGGAGGCGATGACCGACGCAATCAAGCGCGCCAAGGATCACCAGGTCGAGCGCCGGTTGGCCGACTTTCAAACCCATGCGCGCGGTTTGCTGCGTGCGGTCGAAAACGATCCAGCGCAACTGAGTGCTGCGCGCCGCTACCTGGGTGTCTACCTGCGTGGGGCACGGGATGCGACGATCAAATTCGCCGATCTTTACGCCCGGACCCAGGACAGCCAGGCGCGCACAGAATACATCGAACTTCTTGACGACCTTGAAGAAAACTTCATGCTTCGCACCGAAACCCTGATCGACAGCGACCGCCAGAAACTGGATATCGAGATGGACGTGCTGCGCGAGAGACTGGAACGCGAAGGCTTGCGCCCGGCTGATCCGTAACCACATACCACCTGCCTCTGCGACGTCATCTGCTCTGACGTCGCCCTGCCCGTGAAAGGAATACCCATGTCCGACCAGATCCGCCAACAGGCCGAGTCCCTGACCACCGCGATTGAGGAAGCTGCCCAGTTGCACCTGCCCGAACCGGTGGCCGAGCTTGTACCAATGGAACAGGCCGACGAGCCCACGACTGCCGAAATCCGGGCACGGATGAACGAGATCGACATGGAGTCGACCAGCTCGGTTATCGGCTTTGGCTCTCGGGCGCAGTTGGAGCTGCAAACAATCAGCCAGCAAATGCTGTCGGACGTGCGCAACAAGGATGTTGGGCCGGCGGGCGACAGCCTGCGCCAGATCGTCACCACGATCCGCGGCTTTTCGGTCAGCGAACTGGACACCCGCCGCGAGCGCAGCTGGTGGGAACGCCTGACAGGCAAAGCCGCGCCGCTGGCCAATTTCATGGCCCGCTACGAGACAGTTCAAGGTCAGATCGACAAGATCACCGAAAACCTTCTCAGCCATGAAACGGTGCTGCTGAAAGACATCAAGTCATTGGACGTGCTATATGAAAAGACCCTCGATTTTTATAACGAGTTGGCACTTTACATCGCCGCTGGTGAAGAAAAGCTGAAAGAACTGGATACGGTCACGATCCCTGCCAAGGAAGTTGAGGTTCAAGAGGCCGCGGAAAACGACACCATCATCAAGGCGCAGGAACTGCGTGATCTGCGCGCCGCGCGGGATGATCTGGAGCGCCGGGTCCATGACCTGAAGCTGACGCGCCAGGTGACCATGCAGTCGCTGCCGTCGATCCGCTTGGTGCAGGAAAACGACAAGTCACTGGTAACAAAGATCAATTCCACGCTGGTCAACACCGTGCCGCTTTGGGAAACCCAACTTGCGCAATCGCTGACCATCCAGCGCAGCAAGGAAGCCGCGCAAGCGATCCGCCAGGCCAACGATCTGACAAACGAATTGCTCAACCGCAACGCCGACAATCTGCGCGAAACCAACCGCGAGGTGCGCGAGCAGATGGAGCGCGGTGTCTTTGACATCGAGGCCGTCAAATACGCGAACGAGCAGTTGATCGCGACCATTCAAGACAGCTTGCAGATTGCCGACGCTGGCAAGGCGAAACGCGCCCAGGCCGAAGAAGAACTGCGTAAAATGGAAACCGAACTGCGCGATTCACTGGCAGCGGCAAAAGCCCGTGAAGACACGCCCGCAGCCTGAGCCCCCCAATGCCCCCAAGGCGTTGGCCACGCTGGCCCTTGCCTTGGGGGCCTTTCTGTCCGGCTGCACATCGCTACCGCCGGGTCAGGTTCGGCCGTCTTCGCCGGTGGCCATGGCGCGCCCGGTCGAAGTTCTGCCAACCGACCCGCTGTCCGCCGAAATGGCCGCCTATTACAGCCGGATCGAGACTGAGCGCGTGGCGAATCACCTGATGCGCACCGACAGTGGGGCCGTTGAGGGCGCGGTTTCGGCCAATCGTCTGGCGGAAACCTATATGGCCGTCGCCTTGCGCGAAGAGCACGCGCGCGGCCCAATGGGCTTCGCCGGTGGCGCCGACAGCGTCCTTCGGCGTTGGGACGTGCCTGTCACCTATGCCGTGGAGTTTGGCGAGACCGTTGGCCGGGCCCAGCGGATGCACGATCACCGCCAGATCGGGCAGTTGGTGACACGGCTGGCCGGCGCGTCCAATCACGCGATCCACCTGGCGCCGCTTGGCTCGTCTCAAGGAAACTTTCACGTCCTCGTCCTGTCAGAGACAGACCGCAGAAACGCCGGGCCACGGATCCGCGCCCTGGTGCCAGGCATTGACGATGCCGCCGTCCGTCTGATCACCGACATGCCGCGCGAAACCTTTTGCATGGCCGTCGCGTTTTCACGCAGCGCGAGTGCTGTCTACACGGAAGCCGTGGCCGTGATCCGCGCCGAACACCCGGATCTGACCCGCCTGGCCTGTTACCACGAAGAATTGACCCAGGGGCTGGGTCTGGCCTCGGACAGTGACCGCGCGCGCCCGTCGATCTTCAATGACGACCAGGAATTCGCCCTCATTACGGATCAGGACCTTCTGCTGCTGCGCCTGCATTATGATCCACGTCTGACACCGGGCATGACTGCCTCTCGTGCCCGTCCGCTGATTTTTTCCATTGCCTCAGAGCTTGCAGCGGGCGAAAGTTAAGCCCACATTCATCCCGTCATCGCCACCGATTTCCCGCAGGAGCGTTCAATGGTTTTCAATTTTCTCAAAGGTCAGTTCATTGACGTGATCGAATGGCTGGATGACAGCCGCGACACGCTGGTTTACCGGTTCGAGCGCTACGGCAACAACATCATGATGGGCGCCAAGCTGACGGTCCGCGAAGGTCAGGCGGCCGTGTTCATCCATGAGGGTCAGATGGCTGACATCTTTGGCCCCGGACTGTATGAGCTGGAAACCAACAACATGCCGCTCATGACGGCGTTGCAACATTGGGATCATGGCTTCGACAGCCCCTTCAAGTCGGAAATCTATTTCGTCAATACTCGCCGCTTTCCGGGCCTGAAATGGGGCACCCAGAACCCGATCATGCTGCGCGACCCGGAATTCGGCGCACTGCGTTTGCGGGCCTTTGGCAGCTACACCATCAGGGTAACAGACCCGGCCACCTTCATGACCGAAATCGTCGGCACCGATGGCGAGTTTACCGAGGATGAAATCTCGGGTCAGATCCGCAATATCGTGGTTCAAAAGGTCAGCCAGACGCTGGCCAGCAGCGGTATTGCGGCGCTGGACATGGCCGCCAACACAGGCGATCTGTCGCGTATCGTCGGAGAGGCGATCGACCCGACACTGGCCGACTATGGCCTGTCGATGCCGGAACTCTACATTGAGAACATCTCACTGCCGCCCGAGGTCGAAAAGGTGCTCGACCAGCGGTCGTCGATGGGCATCGTGGGCGATTTGAACAAATACACCCAGTTTTCTGCGGCCCAAGCGATGCAAACTGCGGCCTCGTCCGGGGGCGACAATGCGATGGGCGCCGGGCTTGGCATGGGGATGGGCATGGGCATGGCGCAGACGATGGCCAATGCCATGTCCGGCAATGCGCAACAGGCCCAACAACCAAGTGCCGCCGCGCCGCCGCCACCCCCTCCTCCACCTGCCGTGACCGTCTGGCATGTCGCCGCAAATGGTCAGACAACGGGCCCGTTTGGCGAAGATCAATTGCGTCAGATGATGTCGCAGGGCGGATTTGGCCGTGACTCTCTGGTCTGGACCGCGGGTCAGGACGGCTGGAAAAAGGCCGGCGAAGTCAACGGATTGGCCAGCCTCTTTGCGTCGATGCCACCGCCACCGCCACCGGCGGGCTGACCCATGAGTGACACCGACGACGTCGCAGGGATTCCCTCTGACGCGCATCGTTTTCCCTGCGCTCAGTGCGGCGCACAGCTGCGGTTCGCGCCGGGCCAGCGCCAGCTGACGTGTCAGTATTGCGGCCACGAACAAGACATCCCGTTTTCCGAGGATGCGCGTGAGGCCGCGCTGGTCACGCTCGACCTGCGAGAGGCTTTGGCCAACCATCTGCCATCCGACGCAATCGAAGAAACCCGTGTCCTGAGTTGCACCAACTGCGGCGCGCAAGTGCAATTCGATCCGGCGCAACACGCCGCGCAATGCCCGTTTTGCAGCACGCCCGTTGTGACCGACACCGGGACGCATCGGCATATCAAACCCGCCGCCGTGCTGCCCTTCAAGCTGAGCGAACACGAGGCCCAGGACGCAATGCGCAAGTGGCTGGGCCGGCTGTGGTTCGCGCCCGGTAAGCTCAAGAAATATGCGCGCTCGGACGGGTCCCGGTTGGATGGGCTCTACGTGCCCTATTGGTCTTTCGATTCCGACACGCAGTCTCGGTACACCGGCCAACGCGGGGATGCCTACTACGAAACACGAACCGTTATGCGTGACGGCAAACAAACCACGGAACAAGTGCGAAAAATTCGCTGGACCCCGGTATCGGGCCGCGTCGCCCGTCAATTCAGCGACATGCTGATCATGGCGGCGCAATCCCTGCCGCGCAAATATGTGCGGGCGCTGGAGCCTTGGATGCTGGGGGAACTGGCCCCCTATGATCCGCAGTTCTTGTCCGGATTTCGCGCCGAAGGGTATACCGTGCAGCTTCCTGACGGGCACGAATTGGCCGTCGAGCGGATGGATGATGTCATCAAGCAAGACGTGCGCCGGGACATCGGCGGGGATGAACAGCGGGTGTCCTCGGTCAATACCGATCACCAGAACGAGCGTTTCAAGCACCTTCTGCTTCCGATCTGGATGGCCGCATACAAGTATCAGGGCAAGACGTATCGATTTGTAGTCAACGGCCAAACCGGCAAGGTTCAAGGCGAACGGCCTTGGTCGATCTGGAAAATTGCGGGCGTTGTGCTTGTGGTCGTGATCGCAGCGGGCGCCTATTTCTACGTGTCCCAAATGGCCGGAAAATGAGGGCCCTTATGCAACGGGTCACCCAAGCGTCGGTTTCGATCGATGGAGCCGTGGTCGGGCAGACTGGCCCGGGGCTGTTGATCCTGGTCTGCGCCATGCAAGGTGATGACGCCACCGCAGCGGAAAAGCTTGCCAGTAAGATACTGAAATTGCGTATTTTCCGCGATGACGACGGCAAGACCAATCGAAGCTTGCAGGATGTCGCAGGCAGTGCGCTGGTTGTCAGCCAGTTCACATTGGCCGCCGACACGTCCCGCGGCAATCGCCCTGGGTTTTCTGCAGCGGCAGATCCTGGGCTTGGCAAAGATCTGTATGAGCAGGTCGCGGATCACATTGGGGCGGCCGGAGTTCCGGTTCAACGGGGGTGTTTCGGCGCAGAAATGCAAGTGTCCCTGACCAATGACGGCCCGATGACACTTTGGCTCGATGTCTGACACACGATCACACTTAATGCCAAGGACTTGTAAGTTGGGCCAAGTCACATCCCTATCAGAGCGGGCCGACGTGAACCTCCGTTTCTGTTCCGCTCGGCGCGATCACGGTCAACCGCTCCCGCCCTGCGTGTTTCGAGGCATAAAGCGCCCGATCAGCTTCGGACATCAATCCCTCTGCCTGACGTCCAGAATAGAGCGTGGATGGGCCAAGAACCGCCCCCATCGACACACCCACCTTACACTCCTGCCCTTCGAAGAGGATCGGAGTTTTCATCGATGTGAGGATTTGACGACCAATCCGTTCGACAGGCGCTGACCGACCGACCCCCGGCAACAAGATCACGAACTCATCGCCGCCGACCCTGGTCACTTGATCACCCCCCCGCACGTTGTCCCGAAGCACCCGTGCGACTTGGGTTAATACATGATCACCTGCCGCGTGGCCTAACGTGTCGTTCACCTGTTTGAAATAATCCAGATCCAGGTGGATCAAGGCAAAATCCCGCTGATCCCTAAGCAGCGTATCCAAAGCTTGCTCCATCGCGCGTCGATTGCCCAATCCAGTCAATGCGTCAGTCAGCGCCTCCTCCTCGGCCTTGGCCTTGGCTCCTTGCAACCGCGCGGCCATCTTTGTCACTTCGTTCATGACCGCAGATTTTGCTTCCGCTAGATAAAGCAGTTCGATAGCCAGGTCCGTCGCGGCGAAATCCGTGTCCGACAATCCGTGATCCCGCACTGCGTCGCGCACTGCGTAGCCAAAAGACAGGTTCAGCAATACGCCATCATCGCCCAGAAGGGGGACGGCAGTGCCTTTGAATGACGTGTGTGGCGGCGCAAGTAAGCTTAGTCTCAGTCTTTGGGCATAAATCAGGTCCCGAATACCATATATCACGCTGGGCCGGCGCAAACCAAAAATGCTGTGGAACCCCGAACCGACCAATGGTTGCTGCACCAGTTTTTGCAAAGTTGGCCCCGCCCCTCTGACGCAGCCCGACACGTCCAGCCACAAGAACATCGGCATAACCTGTCCCAAAGCTTGCCAACTCAAATGACCGCCTTGTGGCCGCAGATCCCCGTCCATCATCGGGCCCCAATCGCCAGGTCGAAATGGCGCCCGGCATGAAACGCTGAATCATGTACTTCAATGTGAATTTTCTCACACTCAGTACCGTCTTGCCCACCAGTGTATTCCAACACCGCAAGCGCGCCATAGTCGTCCGCAAGCGCGCGCAGGATGCCGACAAGAACATGGCCAAATCCACGCGCGCCGTGTCGGCATTCCAGCACAAATGTTCCTTCGCCCGCTTCCTCGACGATCAATTCAGGAAGTGCCAATTCAGGGACAGCCAGCGAACTTCGCCCCTGCAAATCATCCAGGGAATACAAGAAATCTGTAAAACTCACGCCGCCGAACCTGAGAAGCCGCCTCAAAGGTTCGAGTTTATCATTTGATATCAAATAGGTGCCAAGGTCTTCCAGCAGGCATTCCCGCGGTCGCTTTAGGACATCAACAGCAGCTTCAATCACCGCGTAAGTGATCTTATCATCATAAATCTGCATCGCTTCAAAGCTGTTCGCCTCGATTGACCTGCCAACACCGGAGTTTCGAAGAACCATGTCCCACGCGGCGCCCCCGAAGGAGTCGGTTATGAACGACTGAATTGATTTGTTTACCAGACCATGCATGTTCGCCACTCTCTTCGCTTCGCTTCAGCTTGAAACAAAGGTCTTAACGAATGGCGAACGGGGTCACGGAACGGCGAGCAATTCGGTCAAATACCCAATATCAGGCCGAATTACGTCGGCGTGATGGATCAGATCCGCGGATGTCGCCACCCCGGTCAGCACCGCAAGCGTCGGCATTCCCGCGGCTCTGCCGGCTATCAGATCATGCGTCGAATCGCCGATCATCAACACCTGGGACGGCGAAAGCGCACAGGCGCGCGCGAAGGCCTGCAGCATACCCGGTGCGGGTTTTCCGCCGAAGCCGGAATCGAATCCTGCGACGAAATCAAATAGATCCGCGACAGGCGCGATATGGTCGCGCGCAACACTTTCGTAATCATTCGTGGCTACACCAAGGCGGTAATTGGCGCGCTTCAGGCGGGTCAGAAGCGGCCTGAGCGGTGTCGCCTCGATCAACGGGGCCTGGCTGGCAGCACGTGCGATATGTGCGTCCAGCGTGGCCCTGTTGAGACCCGGCAGCAATGGCGCAATCAGCGCTGAGACTTCATTGCCGGTGCCTGCGATCACAGGCGAATGGGGAAGGAAACGATGCGTTGAACGATCAAAACCCAAGACCTCCGCCAAGGCCGATTGCAGGGCCTCATCCTGCCCGGAAAGCTCTGCCAGCAAACCCGTCGCCCAGGCCCCCCAGGTGGCCTGAAAATCAAAAAGTGTCCCGTCCTTATCAAACAGCAAGGCTTTGATATTTTTCATAATTCACGTCCAGTGCGGGTCATTTCCGCCGGGCAGCGCCGCGCGGGCTTGCATCGGCGTTTCCGGGGGGCAGGTCATTGTCGCGCAGGCTTCAAGCAAAAGGGCTTCGTCCAACATCAAGTAGTCAATAATGGCCAACAACAAAGCCGGTTCGTTGATCCGCGCCCCCAAACTCGCCGCAGATTCACCGCTCCAGGCCAGGAATCCGGCAATTCGAGCATTGTCCTCAGCCAGCCAGGCCAGAACCTGTGCAGCAAATGCTTCGGCTTGAATTCGGTCCATGGTCATAGCGTCTCTTTCGGTTGAAGCACGGCTGGGAATAGACACCTGACAACCCGGCCGGGTGCAAGTCTGAATCCGCGGAAAGGATTCGTTAACCAATGCGGAGTAAAACTCAAGGTAACGGCCGCACCGAGAGGAGGAAGAATTATCTCGGGGGGGGCGAGTAAGAGGTGAATAACGATGTCGCGCAGGATTCTTATTGTTGACGATCTGGCAACCAACCGGATCATTTTGAAGGTAAAATTGAACGCTGCCTGCCATGAAACCATTCAGGCGGTGGACGGCAAGAGCGCCCTTAAAACGGCGCGCGAAGAACAGCCCAAACTGATCTTGCTGGACATGATGCTGCCTGACATTTCCGGGATCGACGTGTGCAAACGCCTGCGCGCCGACCCGCTGACACAACACATTCCGATTGTGATCATTACCGCCTCGGCAGACCGGGAAAAACGGCTGCTTGCGCTGCAGGCTGGGGCTGATGAGTTCCTTGTCAAACCGTTAAACGATGTCATTTTGCTGGCGCGGATCAGAAGCCTGCTGCGCACCCATGAGATGGAATCAGAATTGCGCCAGCGATCCGAGAGCTGGGCCGAGATGGAACTGGCTGACTCTGAGACCGTTTTCACCTTGCCCGGACGCATTGGCCTGATTGCGGCGCGGCCGGAAACCGCGATCGGGTGGCGCCGAACTCTGGCGCCACATCTGCTGGACCGGATCACGATCATGTCGCCCAATGAGGCATTGTCGGATCAGGCGGACGTGTCGGAACAGGATATCTACTTGATCGACGCGGATTTGGGGACCTATGGATCTGGTCTGCGCCTGGTGGCCGATTTGCGATCACGCAAGCAAAGCCGGCATTCGGCGTTGGCCCTGGTATTGCCGGAAATTGAACCAAACGCAGCCGCTTTGGCGCTGGACATGGGGGCGACCGACTTGCTGCCAAGCCCGCTTGAAGGCCAGGAAACGGCGCTGCGCATTTCCCTTCACATTCAACGAAAACGACGCGCCGAGCAGCTGCGGCGGGCCGTTCACCGCGGCTTGAGGCTGGCGGTGACCGATGCCCTTACGGGTCTGTATAACCGGCGCTATGCGCTCTCTCATCTGGAGCGCGTTGTGGCGCGTTCGGCCCAGACAGGCCGCCGGTTCGCCGTGATGCTTCTGGATCTGGATCGGTTCAAGACGGTAAATGATTGCCACGGTCATGCGGCCGGGGACGCCGTTTTGGAAGCGGTCGCGTCACGGCTGCGCGCGACATTGCATCCCAAAGATATCGTTGCCCGGATCGGCGGAGAGGAATTTCTGGTCGTCCTGCCGGAAACGACCATGGGAGCGGCGCGGCAGATCGCGGAAAACCTGTGTCACGCTGTCTCTGAATGCCCTGTCCGGCTGAACGATGGTACGCTGGAGGTCTCAGTCACCATGTCCGTTGGCCTCGCCTTGGGCCCCGGCCTGTCCGAAGGGCCGCTTGATCCCGGAGCCGAGGCACGACAGGTTCTGGCACGCTCTGATGCCGCGTTGCTGGCGGCCAAGTCAGATGGGCGCAATCAAGTTACAATTGCCAGCGCGGCCTGAGGCCAGTCAGCCTGCAAAGGCAGGCTGCCATGTTTCTTGGTGCGTCCGGCCCAACTTTCGCCCGCCGCACCGGAACTTTGAGGTCATCACATCGAACACTCTTGCGGGCACCAAACAGGCCAACCCGCCAAGCTCAGGCCTTGCCGGCGCCAGTTGCGCCTGACCTCAACGGTTTCAGCATAGTGGCCGGAAACCAATTTCGGCAGCACCCCGCGTGCCCATTCGTGATATTCAGCGCTCTGGCATTCGGTTGCGCCAGAGCCTTTCAAGTTGCGTGACCATCTGCATTCGCTGCGCCGAATCCATACCAGCAACAGCTTGTGCAAACGCCCGCTGCGCGGCATCCAGGCGTGCGGCGATCCGGTCCCGTTCGCCACCCAACAGGACGGCAAACGCGTCGGCGTCAAAATCCTCGGCGCGCAGCATGTCCAGGATCCGCGCATTCATCTGCAGGCTACGCGCGTGGCGTTCTGCATGGGACAGGCGCGGCCCTTGTGCACCCGGGAACCCTTGCCGTTGGTTCAACGCTCGCAAATCGTTGCGGACATCGTCCGGCAGTGCCCGCCACAGACTTCGCATGTCGGTTTGCGGGGGACCGGGATGAAACTGACCTGATCGCAAAACGCCACCAGCCAGAACCCCGATCAGCAGCAGGTTGGTCATCAACGACACCACCAGCACCACCCGCACGATACGGCGCCGGCGCGGGCTTGGTGTGGACACCTTGGGATCTGTCATCACTCTGCCTCGTCATTCATCAAGGACAGCAAATCGCTGCCTGCCACCACCAAAGGACCATCTTCGACCCAGCTGGATACCGTTGGGCTGACCGTCGCGGCGCCCTGCCAGAATTCTGTGACCAGGTCTCCGGTCAAGCCCGGCCCCGAAAAGCCGATCCAGACACCGGCCACCCCAGCGGCCGCCACGCCGGCAACCCCCGGCACACCGCCGAATTCGCCGAGCCAGCCCACCAACCGGCTCCAAACCCGCTGCGGCGCAGCGCCGGGCTGCGCGGACAGGGCGTCGGCCAGCAAACGCGCCTGAAACGGCTCTGGCAACGGCGTCGGCGCGTCCTCTTGGGCCTGTTGGAACAAGCTGTCCAACTCGATCTCAGCCAAAACGTCAGGACTTTGGTTTTTGCGACCCTGATTCATGTTTCAAACCCCAATTCTTCGCGTCGGCCCGCAAGCAGCTGGGCAAGGCGTCGTTTCGCACGCGCCGTCAGACTTTCGACGGCTTCCACACCAATCCCCATCGTGGCGGCGATGTCAGGGTTGGTCATACCTTCCAGATGCCGCAACACCACCGCCACACGTTGACGGTCGGGCAACAAGGCCAATGCCTCATCCAGCGCCCGCTTGCGATCCCCGTCGATCATTGCATCCACCACACCGGGGGTCGGATCGTCTGGTTCTTCAATCGCATCCAACGCCACGCCGCGACGTCGGCGCAACCGGTCCGTTGCCAAATTGACCGTGACCCGGTGCAGCCAGGTCGAGGGTTTTGCCCCGCCCGCCTGCCAGTCTGGCGCAATTTGCCACAAGCGCAGCATCGCCTCCTGGGTTACGTCTTCGGCCTCGGCCTGATCTTGCAACAATCGGCGCGCCAAGCGCAGAACACGCGGTGCCAACCGGTCCAGCAAGGCCCGAGCCGCAGCCGCGTCCCCCTGGGCATAACGCGCCAGCAGCGCGTCATCGGTCTGACCCTCGGGCTCTGTCATCTGATACGCGGTATCCCTTGGCATGGTGTGGCATCACAGCTTGTTGGGCGGGCCCGAACACCCCCAATTGGGTAGCGCCCGGACCACAGCGTTGCAAGGTCAGTTGCTGTCGCGACCCATCCGGCGCTCCATACGGCGCTGCATGTGCTCTTGCAGTGAGGCCAACTCTTGCGCGTCGATCTGGCCGTCGCCGTTGTCGTCGATCCGGTCGAATGCGGCGGCGGCGCGCTCTGCGGGATCCATGCCCCGTCCACGATCGCCGTGGTCACCGTGATCGCGGCCCATGCGGCCACGCCATCCGCCACGCTCGCCATCCTCGGCGCCCTGGCCATAACCATCGCCGCGGTCGTGCCCGCGCCCGTGATCACGGCCATGGCCACGGCGACCTTCGCCCCGGTCCCCGCGTTCGGCGCGGCGCTGCTCTTGCAGAGCGGTCATGCCGGTGATCAGCTCATCACGGGTCAGTGCCCCGTTGGCGTCTGTGTCGCCGGCCCCGATCAGGGCATCGGCACGCGCGCCCATCATTTCGGTGCGGCGCGCTTCCATCTGTGCGGTGACATAGGTGGTCCATTCCTGCTGCGAAATCCCACCCGAGCTGTCGGCGTCCGCGCTGGCAAAATCGATTTGCGGCGGCTGCGGGCGCATCCCGTCGCCTTGCTGGGCATAGGACAGGCCGGGAACAAAGGCGGCAATCAGGGCAACGGCGGTCAGGGTCTTGGCTTTCATCGGTATCTCCAGGTCTGTGCTTTCGGAACATCCGTTAGCGTGTTGATGTCAGTGATACGGGCCAGCAGGGGCATTCCGTCGCAGGAATATGAAAAAACCTGACTTTGAAATGTCGGACTGCTATATGAACACCAGCCAAACTGTGAGCGGGCCATCGCCTGGCACCGCCTTTTTGCTTTTTCAGACATGGATGACTGGTATGAGCGTTATCGAAACCACCGCCCCGCTTGCCGTAGATGATCGCCCGCTGCGCCCGGCTTTGATCACCGGCTGGGGAAAGCGCTGCCCCAATTGTGGCACCGGGCACATGATGCAGGGCTATTTGAAAGTCGCCGACACCTGCCCAGAGTGTGGTGAGGCGCTTTTCCACCACCGCGCAGATGATGGCCCGGCTTATCTGACGATCCTTGTGGTCGGCAAATCGGTCATGGCGCTGTATCTGGCGGTCTATCTGACCTGGGCGCCATCGCCGCTGATCATGATTGGCCTGTGTTGGAGCGTGGCGCTGGCCATGGCCCTGTGGCTTTTGCCGCGGTTCAAAGGGGCATTGGTGGCGCTGCAATGGTCGCGCCGGATGTACGGATTCGGGGATGCCGCGTGAGCATTGATCCCGACGACGCGGGCGTAGAACGGCCGATAAGGGATGCCGCAACGATTGTTCTGGTGCGCGGCGCAGACAGTGGCACGCCGCAGGTCCTGATGGGAATGCGCGGCGCGGCAGCGGCGTTCATGCCGTCGAAATACGTGTTTCCGGGTGGCGCGGTGGACCCCGATGATGCCCATGTAAAGCTGGCGACACCTGTGCCACAGGTGCAGGCCGAAAGGCTGCGTGCGCGCCCCGTCACGGCCACCTGCCCTGAGCCGGATGCGTTGGTCGCCGCAGCAATTCGTGAGTTGTGGGAGGAAGCCGGGCAAATTCTGGGCGTTCCGGGCGATTGGCAAGGCCCGTTGCCTGACGATTGGTCTGCCTTTGCGCAGGCCGGGCTGCGCCCAGTCGGGGATCGGCTGCAGTTTGTGTTTCGAGCTGTGACACCGCCGGGGCGGACGCGCCGGTTCGATGCCCGGTTCTTTCTTGCCCGGGCTGAGGATCTCGCCACCGATCCTGACGATTTTTCCAAAGCGACCGATGAGTTGAGCCATCTGCACTGGATCGCCCTGTCCGAGGCGCGCGGGTTGGATCTGCCCTTTGTCACCGAGGTGGTGCTGGCCGAAGCCGAGGCCGTCTTGAAAGCCGGGCAGATCGACAGCGTGCCCTATTTCGACAATTCGGGCGCAGATTCGGTGTTTCGCCGGATTGCGTAGGGTGCGTGCTTGCACGCACCGCAACACGCTGGGTGCCGACTAAGCTGGATGCTGGCCAAAGGTGCGTGCAAGCACGCACCCTACGGGCCCTTACCGTGTGCCGGGTGCGTGCTGCAGTAGCGGCAGCAAAGTTGCCATATCCGGCCCATCGGCGCGGCCAGTCACGGCTTTGCGCAGCGGCATGAACAAACCCTTACCCTTGCGGCCCGTGGCGGCTTTGACCGCACCAGTCCAGTCGGACCAGCTGGTCGGGCCATAGGGCGGCGGCGGCAGCAGCGCCATGGCCTGCGCCACGAATTCGCTGTCTTCGGGATCAACCAGCGGCGCGGCGCCATCACGGCACAGCGCCCACCATTCGGCCACATCGTCCAGCCGCGTGATGTTTGCCCGGGCCACGTCCCAGAAGGCCGGCGCCAGGTCAGCCGGCACGCCCAGCGCAGCCAGCCGGTCTGCGACGGCCTCAAAGGGCAGACCCTGCACATGCGCGCGGGTCAAAGGCCACAGGTCCTCGGCATCGAACTTCGTTGGTGCCGCGCCGAATTGCGACAGATCGAACCCCTCGGCGATCTCATCCAGATTGGCCCGCAATTCGACAGGCTGGGAGGATCCCAACCGCGCCATCAGCGACAACAGCGCCATGCGCTCCACGCCCTGCGCGCGCAAATCGCGCAGGCTCAGGGTGCCAAGGCGCTTTGACAGGGCTTCCCCCTGCGGGCCGGTCAGCAGCGAATGGTGGGCAAAGCTGGGGGGCGTGCCCCCCATGGCGCGGATGATCTGGATTTGCGTCGCGGTGTTGGTGACGTGATCCCCGCCGCGTACAATATGCGTAACCCCCATATCCATATCGTCGACCGACGACGCGAAGGTATACAGCACCTGCCCGTCCGCGCGGATCAACACCGGATCACTGACCGAGGCTGCATCAATCGACACATCCCCCAGGATCCCGTCGGTCCACTCAATCCGCTCCAGGTCCAACTGAAACCGCCAATAGCCATTTCGATCGGCACGCAGGGCGTCGCGGGCGGCCTCATCCAGCGTCAGGGCCGTGCGGTCATAGACCGGCGGCTTGCCCATGTTCAGTTGCTTCTTGCGCTTCAGATCCAATTCTGTGGGCGTCTCGAAACACTCATAGAACCGACCTCCCGCACGCAGCGTGTCGGCCATCTCGGCGTAGCGGTCCAAGCGTTCGGACTGGCGCTCCACGCGGTCCCATTCCAAACCCAACCATTCCAGGTCGGCCTTGATGCCGTCCACGTATTCCTGCTTCGAACGCACCTGATCCGTATCATCCAGTCGCAGAATGAAATCGCCGCCGGTCTTGCGGGCGATCAGGTAGTTGAACAACGCGGTGCGCAGGTTGCCGATGTGCAGATAGCCGGTGGGCGACGGGGCGAAACGGGTGGTGGTCATGCGGGAACTCCTGTTGCGGCTGCTGTTTCACAGCCGTGCGGTTTTGTCCAGTTCGCGAGGGCGCGGCCAGACGTGCGCAAAGCTGCAATTTCAGTCGTCAGCCGCATCTTCCGCGTCAACCGCGTCAACGTCCTGGCCCCGAAAGCCCGTTGCCACCACGAATTTTTCCGAACTGTCCGAACGGCTGGCTGGCGGCTTGACGTTGTGCACTTTGGTGAACCGCTGTTTGAGCAAATGCATCAGATCGCCCTCGGCCCCGCCCGCCAACACCTTGGCCACAAATGTGCCCCCGGGACTGAGCACGTCAAACGCGAAATGCGCAGCATGTTCGCACAGGGTAATGATGCGCAAATGGTCGGTCTGCTTGTGGCCCGAGGCTGAGGCCGCCATATCCGACATCACCACGTCAGCCTGCCCGCCAAGCCAGCCCTTGACCGCCTCTTCGGCGCCCTCGTCCAGAAAATCGAGCACGTATACCTCTGCCCCGGCGACCGGCTCTACTTCTTGCAGATCGACCCCTAGCAACGTGCCGATCTTCTTGCCGCGTTTTTCACCAAGCGCATTGATCCGTGGCACGGCCACCTGCAACCAGCCGCCGGGGGCACACCCCAGATCGACCACCCGCGCGCCCGGCACCAGAAAGCGGAACTTGTCATCCAGTTCCAGGATCTTGAAGGCGGCACGCCCGCGATACCCTTCGCGCTGCGCCCGCACGACATAGGGGTCATTGAGCTGCCGCTCCAACCAACGGGTCGAGGACAATCTGCGGCCCTTGGCGGTTTTCACTTTAACCTTCAGGTCCCGCTGCCCGCGCCCGGATGTGTTCTTGCCCGGCGTTTTGGCCATGCGTTTTCTCCCTACAGTCGTTCCAGCACGCCATCGCGGCTCATCAGGGCATACAGCAGCCCCTCGCGCAGGCCCCGATCGGCCACCGACATCACGTCCGTGGGCCAGACCCGCATCAGCGCCTGTAATATCGCCGCCCCCGACATGATCAACCCATGACGTTCGCGCCCGATGCGCGGATCTGTGCGGCGGCCTTCAGGGCCCAACGCCAGATAGTCGCGGATCACCTTGTCGATCTGCACCGACGTCATGGTCAGCCCGTCGACCTTGTTGCGGTCATACCGGCGCAGACCCAGGAACGACGCCGCGACGGTGGTCACGGTGCCCGAGGTGCCGATAATCTGAAATCCCTTGCGCGGAGCGGGATTATCATAGGGTGAAAACCCTTGCAGCTGTTCCTCGAAATGCCAGCTCATCAGTGCAAATCGCGCGGCGTCGTCTTCGACGTCGGTGAATTGTTCGCGCAGCGTCGCCACGCCCAAGGGCACCGAAATCCAGTCCACGACCCGCGCCTGACCAGCCGCCGGGGCGACACCGGGCTTTGCGTTCAAACCCAGCTTGACTGCAAGAATGGCCTCTCTTCTGGCCTGTGTGGCGACGCCGTTCAGGTCAATCCAGACAAGTTCCGTCGAACCGCCGCCGATGTCGATCACCAAGAGCTGGTCGGTTTCAGGCGCCACCAGCGGCGCGCAGGATATGACCGCCAGACGCGCTTCTTCGGCCGCTGGAATGATTTCCAGCCTAAGCCCGGTTTCGCGCTGGATTTTTCGAATGAATTCATTGGAATTGCGCGCGCGCCGGCAAGCTTCGGTTGCCACCAGCCGCATGCGTCCGACCTGGTGATCGTCCAGCTTGCGCCGACAGATCCGCAGCGCCTGAACCGTGCGCGCCATCGGGCCATAGCCAAGCCGGCCGGTTGCCTCCAGCCCCGTGCCCAATTCAACGGCACGTGAAAAGCTGTCGACCACCTCAAATTGCGGGCCACGGGGGCGCGCAATCAGCATGCGACAACTGTTGGTTCCCAGATCGAGCGCGGCATATAGCTGCGACCCGTCGGGCCTGATCAGGCGCTTCGGTTCTGCTCCGGACGGAGACCGGCCCCTGCGGGGCGATCTCAACGGTTTCGGCTGCGCCGCCGCGCCTGCGGGACGCTCGGGCGTCATGTCCGCCCTCCATTTCGTGTTGCGTTCACCCTAGAGCGCGCATGTTTTCGGCGCAAGCGCAGAAGCGTGGCCCCCAATGCGCTGTGCGGCTTTCGGCATCACAGCCTGGGCTTGGCTCATGATCCTTATGAGTATTTCTGCAGGCGTCGTGGCTGGTCACAAACCCTGTGCCCCTGATATGCAAAAAAGGTCGCTGGACGGCGCCGCGTGGTCGAAAACGACGCGGCGCGGCGCGGCAAAACCGGCGCAAGGTCGGCCAATGCGCGAAACAGGAGCCCGCCATGACAGATGCCCCCCTTCAACCCGTCACCGTCGTCTTTTGGCGTGACATCCCGGCACAGGTGATTGTCGGCAAGGGCCGTCGTGGCGCCAAGGTTCAGTTGCCAGAACGCTTTGAACAAGCGATTGACCGCTGCGCCATGAAGGTCGGCGCGCGTGATACCGACTCGTATCTGGCGGACTGGCGCAAAGCCGACCCCTACGATGTCGCTGGCGAACCCGAATCCGTCGCCCGGGCCGAGGCCACGCGCCTGGAAGACGCCTACGACACCGCAAGGATCAAGGTGCTCATCGCCAACGATGGATGGGAAGCGAGTGCCTAAACTCAGGGAGGTTCTGATGGCTTTGTTCAAGTTCGGCCGCAAAGAAAGCGGCGCCCCGGCGGTCGGTTCCGATGCGCTGGTATCCTTCCTCAATGGTTTTTCGATCGAGGTGATGCCGCGCACCGCCGAAAAGATCGACGATTTCCGCGCACTGCTGCCCGCCGGCACCCGCGTTTACATCGCCCACATCGAAGGCACGACCATCGAGGAGATGTCCGCCACCGCCAAGCGTTTGCGCGAACAAGGGTTCGAGCCGATGCCGCACTTCCCGGCGCGGATCATCAAGGACACAGCGATGCTGACCGACTGGGTCGCGCGCTACAAGGGGGAAGCCGATGTCAAGCAAGGCCTGATCCTGGCCGGAAACCCCAGCAAGCAATTGGGCGATTTCCATTCGTCCATGCAGCTTTTGGAAAGTGGCGCATTTGATGGGTTCGAACGTCTGCATGTCGCCGGCCACCCAGAGGGCAACAAGGATATCGACCCGGACGGATCCGACAAGAACGTCATGGACGCGCTGCGTTGGAAGCAGGATTTCAGCAACCGCACAGACGCCAAGATGGCGCTGGCCACGCAGTTCTGCTTCGACGCCGGCCCGGTGATCAAATGGGTCAACCGCCTGAATGCCGAAGGCGTCAACCTGCCCGTCCACATCGGCGTCGCTGGCCCCGCCAAACTGCAAACGCTGATCAAATTCTCCATCGCCTGCGGTGTCGGCCCTTCGCTGAAAGTGCTGCAAAAGCGGGCGATGGACGTATCCAAGCTGTTGCTGCCGTATGAACCGGACGCGTTTGTCACCGAACTGGCCGCGCATAAGGCCGCGAACCCGGACTTTGGTGTTGAATCGGTGCATTTCTTCCCGCTGGGCGGCATCAAGACAAACGCCAAATGGGTGTCCGACCGGACCGGTGCCGACCACGTCGCCACGCAGGCCACGGCCTGAGACGATGACCATCGAGGCGCTGCTGTTCGATCTTGACGGGACGATGTTGAACACCGACCCCATCCATATCGCGGTCTTCGCCGAGATGATGAAACCCAAAGGGCTGATCGTGGACGATGCGTTCTATCTGGCGCATGTCCACGGTCGCTTGAACACCGACATTTTCGCCGAATTCCTGCCGGAAGAGCCTGATCCACAGGCCTTGTCCGACGCCAAGGAAGCCGAATTTCGCCGCCGCCTGCCCCGCCCCTTTCCCGCCATGCCGGGGCTGGAGGCACTTTTGACCCACGCCGATCAGAAGGGCCTGAAAATGGCTGTCGTCACCAATGCCAACCGGCTCAATGCCGAAGCGATGCTGCACGCCATCGGCCAGCGCGCGCGCTTCAATGTTTTGGTGATTGGCGAAGAATGCACACGCGGCAAGCCCCACCCAGACCCCTATGCAATTGCGATGGCCCGGCTCGGTGTTGATCCTGCGGCGGCGATTGCCTTCGAGGACAGCCCGTCTGGCATCCGTTCGGCCCGTGCCGCCGGCGCGACGGTCGTCGGTATCCGGTCCTCGTCCGATCACGACTCCCTGTGTGCCGCTGGCGCACATGTCACCTTGTCCGATTTCACAGACCCCGCGCTCGCCCCCCTGATCGGGCGCCCTGAAGGAGCTACCCAATGACCCGCACCGTCCTTGAATCCGCAACCAAGACCGTGGTGATCGGCTTTGACGAGCCGTTCTGCGTGATCGGTGAGCGCATCAACCCCACCGGCCGAAAAAAGCTGGCGCTGGAATTGGAAGGCGGCGATTTTTCCACGGTCGAAAAAGACGCGCTGGAACAAGTGCTGTGCGGTGCGAGTGTGCTTGACGTAAACTCGGGCGCGGTGTTCGCCAACAAGATGGCCGAAGATCCGCGGTATGCCGACAACAACTTTGTGGAACCCCCATTGATGAAGAAACTCATCGAGACGGTTCAAGCAATTGTCGACGTGCCACTGTGCATTGATAGCTCGGTCCCCGGCGCGCTGGAGGAAGGTCTGAAAGCCTCAAATGGCCGCCCGCTGCTGAACTCTGTCACCGGCGAAGAAGAGCGCCTGGAATTGGTGCTGCCGCTGGTCAAGAAATACAACGTGCCCGTGGTTGCGATTTCCAACGACGACACCGGCATTTCCGAAGACCCCGATGTGCGCTTTGCCGTCGCCAAGAAGATCGTCGAGCGCGCTGCCGATTTCGGCATTCCGGCGCATGACATCGTGGTCGACCCGTTGGTTATGCCGATCGGCGCCATGGCAACGGCCGGCAAGCAAGTGTTCGCGCTTGTGCGGCGGCTTCGGGACGAGTTGGGCGTGAACACCACCTGCGGCGCCTCGAATATCAGCTTCGGCCTGCCCAACCGCCACGGCGTCAACGCAGCCTTTTTGCCCATGGCAATCGGCGCGGGCATGACCAGCGCCATCATGAACCCCGTGCGCGCGCAGGAAATGGAAGCCATCCGCGCCGCCAACATGCTGATGAACCACGATTCCAATGGCGGTGAATGGATCCGTCTGGCAAAGGTTCTGGAGGCGATGAAAGAGGGCGCCAGCTTCGCCGAGGCCTCGAAGGCGGCAACCGCGTCGACCGGCGGGCGCCGGGGCGGACGCCGCGGCCGCGGTTAACACACAGGCTTTCACCGGGCCCCACCGAAAAGGACGGCCGCGCCGTCCTTTTTTGGTGCCAACTGGCGCCTTCCACAAGACAACCGTCCCCGTTCCTGCCTAAACTGCGCCATCAACCGTTGACCGAGGTGCCCATGACCAACTCCATCGCTCGCAGCACTGCCGCCGTGATCGCCCTGGCCTGCGCCGGGGCCCTCATCATGCAATGGTGGCTGAATACGACGGCCCCAGACGGCGACGGTGGGTTGGCCGAACTCTGGGCCTTGATGCGCTACTTCACCATCCTGACCAACGCTTTTGTCGCCGTTATCTGGGCGCGTGAGGCGCTGGGAACCCGGGTGTCTGGTGGTGTTCTGGCTGGCATGACCTTGTCCATCGTCATGGTCGGTATCGTCTATCACGCGTTGCTGGCCCCCGATGAACCCCTGCAAGGCGCCCGGTTCTGGACCGACCTGATCTTCCACACCCTGTCGCCCGTCGCCTGCCTACTGTGGTGGTTTGCCTTTGCCCCGAAAACCCTGCGGATCCAACAGGTTCCTTATTGGTTGATCTGGCCCATGGGCTACTGCGCCTACGCGTTGATCCGGGGCCAGGTTACCGGCGATTATCCGTATTTCTTCTTCGATATCGGGCGGTTTGGCGTCGGCTTTGTTGCGGGCTACATCGTTGCGCTGGTGGTTGCGTTTGCCATTATGGGCGTGATTTTGTGGGCCATTGCACGGCAGTTGTCCCGCCGCACGGGCGTTTGACGCAGATCAACGTCATCCTGGTCTCTGGTCCCTAAAGTGTCATCAGACGCGAACAAGGACTGGAGAACCCCATGTATAAACATATTGTAGTTGCCGTTGATCTGAGCCACGGCGATGCCGGCAAGGCGTTGATGTCCAAGGCAATTGACCTGCTGGATCAAGGCGGAGTCGTTCGCCTTCTGCACGTGCTCGAGGAGGTGCCCAGCTATGTCGCCGCCGAGCTTCCCAAAGACCTGAACGACCGCCGCATGGCCGAAGCGAAGGTTGAACTGTCCGCTCTGATCGACAGCAAAGACGCCCCCGTCACCACCGAAGTCCGCACCGGGGCCGCGGCCAACCAGATCCTGCAGGCCGCCGAAGACAACGGTGCGGACCTGATCATGATCGCATCGCACCGCCCCGGCCTGTCGGACTATTTCATCGGTTCGACCGCCGCGCGCGTTGTGCGCCACGCGCAGTGCTCGGTGCTGATCTCTCGGTGATCGGCTTGTAAAACGCGGTGCGCCGGGGTCGCCCCCCGGCGCACAACTGCCGAATTGAACCGGATGTTGTATTTTTCCCGGATGGCCGCAACCAGCACCGGATCGACCAGCGGCCCCGCCGCGGCCAACAACTTTGCTGTGCGCTCTTTGGCCTTGTCCAGCAGTTGCGGGCGGTTGGCCTCGTTCCATTCCTTGGGGCTCATGCGGTTGCCCAAGGCCGGATAGATATATTCCGTCTGCATCAGTTTGAGCGTCTGATCCGAGCCCAGGTAATGCCCCGGCCCGCCCAGGCAGACGTCGCGCATCACCTCGATTGAAACTCTGTCCTCGGTCACGTCAATGCCGCGCACGCAGCGCTGCGCCTGGCCCAGCAGATCATCGCCCAATGTCAGGGATTCAAAGCAGAACCCCAGCAAGGAGGCATGCATGCCCACGGATTCGTAAACCATGTTCAGCCCCGACAACCCGGCCAGAACGTTGGAAATCGCTTGCTCCCAACCAGCCTGCATATCGGGCAGCTTGCTGTCGGCAATCCCCGCCGCCGCGCCGCCCGGCAGGCCATAGAACCGGTGCATCTGCGCGCACCCTGCCGTCAACAACGCCTGTTCCGCGCTGCCCCCCGACATCGCGCCGGTGCGCAGATCGGACACGAACGGCCAGGTGCCAAAGATCGCTGGATGACCGGGGGCAATTGCATTGACATAACAAACCCCCGCAAGGCATTCCGCCACGGCCTGCACGATGGCTGTGGCGATGGGGGCAGGTGCGGTTGCCCCCGCCTGCCCTGCCGACAACAGCAACACCGGCATTCCTTCGCGTATGCAAGCCTCCATCGCCAGGCAGCTTTCCTCGGCGAATTTCATCGGTGGCACAACGAAGCAATTGGAGTTGCTGACAAACGGTTGCGCCCGCCACGCCGCTTCTGATCCGGCGACCATGTGCAGCATCTCCACACAGGGCTGAACACTTTCAGGTTCGGCAAAAGACGTGCCGATATGCTTTGTGGTGCCCGCCACTGCGCCATAGAGCGTGTTGATATCCAGATCGAAATTCGAGTCCGCATCGCGTGCCACGCAGATCCGTTGAAAGAAATGGATGTTGTCCAATTGCTGCACCAGTCGTGCCGCATCATGAAGATCCTGCGCAGTTGATTCGCGGTAGTCACCGGTGTCGATATCGACCACATGAACCGCCGCACCCGCCGTGCCATAGTGCACGCGCATGCCCGACAGTTCCAAATGGTGCTTGGGATCGCGCCCGAACAACGTGATGTCTCGTGCGGCCTTGGCCAACATGTCCTCGACCATCGACCGCGGAAAACGCAGCCGCCCATCGTCGCCCAGGATGGCCCCGGCGCCGGTCAACGCGTCGATGCCCGATTGCGGCGCATTGGCCAGACCAATCTCCTCCAGCGCCTGCAAGGCCGCCTCATGGATGCGCAGCACATCGGCTTGTGTCAGGGGCGAATATTGCCCGCCAGACAACCCCGCACGCACGGGGCGCATGTCTGCTGCCAATGGGGCCGAGCGCACGGCCACCCGTGCCGCCCGCCCGCCAGACCGGCGCGGCCGGGCGTCGGGCATTGTTGGTTGTTCACTCATGGGCCGATCCCTTTTGTAACAGCGCGTCGATCTTATCCCCCGAGGCCGCCGATTTCAGCAATGCAAAACTTCCGTGATCAAAGATTGACGCCATACCGTCGTGGATTGCGGCATGGGTCACGCGCGCCATCTGGCTGCCCAGTGACACGCGTCGCACGCCCATCTGGGCGAAATCCGACAGCTTCAGATCTCTCAATGATCCGGCGGCCAGCACGTTTACCGGGGCGCGGACTGCCGCAAGAACCTGCGCCAGCTCTGTCTTGCCCGGTGGAACCGGCAGATACAGGCAATTGGCGCCGGCGGCCTCGAACGCTTGCAAGCGGCGGATCCCTTCGGCCAAATCATAGACCCCGTTCATCACCCCGTCTGCGCGCGCAACCAAGACGAAGGGCCGGCCCACTGCCTTGACCGCCGCGGCGGCGGCGCGGATGCGTTCAACGGCCAGATCAAAGGCGTATGCCGGGTTGCCGGGCACCATTTGGGTGTCTTCAATCCCGCAGCCAGACAGCCCAACCTCGGCCGCCAGGCGGATGGTTTCGGCGACGCCTTCAGGGGCATCGGCAAAGCCGTTCTCAAAATCGCCCGAGACCGGCAAACCGGTGGCCGACAGGATCATCTGCGCGTGCGCCAACGCCTCGTCGCGCGTGACCCCGCCCAGATCCGGCCGGCCCAGCGTGAAGGCGTGGGCCGCTGAACTGGTGGCCAACGCCTGCGCGCCTGCGGCCGCCATGAGCTTCGCGCTGCCCGCGTCCCAGGGGTTGGGAATGACAAAGCACCCGTGCTGGTGCAGGTCCCAAAACCGCTGATGGCGCAGGCTTGGACTCATGCGCGCATCTTTGCGGATTTCGGGTCATACATCGGCGCGACAGAGGCTTTGGCAGGCACCCTTTGGCCTGCGATGTCGATTTCATAGTGTGACGCAAGCACATCCTGAACACTTTCCCCAGCGCAGGGCACATAGCCCATGGCGACGGGGCCCCCAAGGGAATGCCCATAGTTTCCGCTGGTTACGATGCTGACGATCTTGCCGTCACGGTAGATGGGTTCGTTGTGATAGGCCAGTTTCAGCGGGTCTTGCAGCAGGAATTGCACCATCCGGCGCTGCACCCCCTCCTCACGTTTGCGCAGCACCGCGTCGCGGCCGTTGAACGCGCCCTTGCCGGTCTTCACAGCAAAACCCAGGCCCGCTTCCAGCACATGGTCCTCATCGGTGATGTCGTGGCCGAAATGGCGAAAGCCCTTTTCAATGCGGCAGCTGTCCATCGCGTGGAGGCCCACCATCTTCAGGTCCGGCGCGGCCTCGGTCAGGGCCTCAAACGCATGGGCGGCCTGATCGGCGCTGACGTACAACTCCCACCCCAATTCACCGACGTAAGACACCCGGTGCGCCCGCGCGAGGCCGTAGCCCAGTTCAATTTCGCGCGCCGTGCCAAACGGAAAGCTTTGATTGTCCAGTGCCGCCGGGGTCACGCGCGACAAAACATCCCGCGCATTCGGCCCCATCAGACACAGCACAGACTCGGCCGCTGTGGCATCGGTGATGACCGCAAAGTCATCCCCCAGGTGCCGGCGCAGCCACGCCAGATCACGCTGCATCGTCGCCGCGGGCACCACCAGCAGATAGGCGGTTTCCGACAGGCGCGTGACGGTCAGATCGCATTCAATGCCGCCGCGCGGGTTCAGCATCTGGGTATAGACCAGCCGCCCGGCTGCCACGTCTACGTCATTGGCGCAGACCCGTTGCAGGAAGGCGCAGGCATCCCGCCCCTCAACCCGGATCTTGCCAAACGACGACATGTCATACAGCCCGACGTTTTCACGCAGGGCCATATGCTCTGCCCGTTGATTGTCGAACCAGTTTTGCGGCCCCCAGGCATACCTGTATTCGCGTTCTTGCCCGTCATTGGCGAACCAGTTGGCGCGTTCCCAGCCCGCGGTTTCACCGAACACCGCGCCGCGTGTTTTCAGGGCTTCGTGCAGCGGCGAGCGTCGCACCCCGCGCGCGGTTTCCACCTGCCGATACGGGAAGTGATCCGCGTAAAGCAGACCCAGCGTTTCCGTCACCCGTTCTTTCAGGTAGCGACGGTTACGTTGGAACGGCTGCGCGCGGCGGATATCCACGTCCCACAGATCAAACGGCGGCTCCCCGTCCGTCATCCATTGCGCCAGCGCCATGCCCGCCCCGCCGGACGACACGATGCCGATCGAATTATACCCGGCCGCGACCCAATAGTTGCCCAGCTCTGGTGCCTCACCCAGGTAATAGCGATCATCGGGCGTAAAGCTTTCAGGACCGTTAAAGAAAGTATGCACGCCTGCCGTCTCGAACAGCGGCAACCGATTCATCGCCATGCCAAGGATCGGCTCGAAGTGGTCGAAATCCTCTGGCAGACTGTCGAATTCGAAATCCTCTGGGATGCCGCCCATGCCCCAGGGCTTGGCCCTGGGCTCAAAGGCGCCCAGCATCATCTTGCCCGCGTCTTCCTTGTAATAGGCGCATTCATCGGGCACGCGCAGCACCGGCATGCGGCCCAATCCGGCGACCGGCTCGGTGATCAGGTAGAAATGCTCGGCGGCGTGCAACGGCAGCGTGACGCCCGATTGCGCGGCGAAATCGCGCCCCCACATGCCACCGCAATTGACCACATGCTCGCAGTGGATCACCGCCGTTTCACCGCCGCCCGCGTCATATTCAACCCCCGTGACGCGCGCCCCGTCGTCCAGCACACGCAGCACCTTCACGCCCTCGCGGATGGTTGCGCCCATCATGCGCGCGCCCTTGGCCAGCGCCATGGCGATGTTCGCCGGGTCGCACTGCCCATCCAGCGGCAGGTGCACCGCGCCGACAACATCGCCGACATTCAGATGCGGATACATCGCCTTGGCTTCAGAGGGCGAAATTTCATTCACCTCCACGTCAAAGCCACGTGCCAAAGCCGCCTGACGGTAGATTTCCTCGCGCCGGGCTTCGGTCAGGGCCACGGTGATCGAGCCGTTCTGCCGCATCCCCGTGGCGATGCCCGTCTCGGCCTCCAACTTCACGTAGAGATCGGCGGAATACTTGGCCAGACGCGTCATGTTCTGATTGTCGCGCAATTGGCCGATCAACCCCGCCGCGTGCCAGGTCGTGCCGCTGGTCAACTGCTTGCGCTCCAACAGCACGATATCCTTCCAACCAGCCTTGGCCAGATGATAGGCGACAGAGCAGCCAGACACACCGCCTCCGACAATGACAACGCGAGCATGGGTGGGCAGGGACATGGAAACCTCAGGCAATGGGGTGACCGGCCGCAGTCAGGCGGCGGGCGATTTCGGCGATATGTTCGGGACCGGTTTCGCAACAGCCACCGACGATCGTGGCCCCCTGCGCAACCCAACCCATGACGTAGTCGGCATAGCGGTCTGGTGTCATTTCCGGCCGGGCGCTGAGCGCATCGACAGTCGGGTTTTCCTTCAGGAAATCTGAGGTGATTTGTTGAAACCCATTGGCCGACGCGCCGAAGGGTTTGCCAAAACCGGCCAGCATCGGCATCGCCTGATCCATCGCTTCGGGTGCCGAACAATTGGCAAGAATGGCATCGACGCGGTCGGCCAGAGGGGCCAGATCGGTCAAAGGTTCCCCGGATCGCAATCGCGTGCCATCGCGGTCATCCAGCGTGACCGACAGCCAGAACGGCGTGTTGGGCGCGGCGCTGCGGGCGGCGTCGATCAGCGCCCGCGCATGTGCGACCGAGGCCACGGTTTCGCCGATCAGAACATCCACATGCGTTGCCAGTCGCGCGACGATCTCATGGTAGTCGGCGACGGCCTGTTCGTGGGGCGGGAAAACCTCGGGCCGGTAGGTCGCCACCAGGGGGCCAATCGACCCGGCGATGATCCCGCGCCCATGTGCCTTACGGGCGGCATCGGCTTCGGCGAGTGCTGCGGCTTGCAGGTCATCAAGACGGTGGGCCAGCGCAAATTTGACCAGCCGGTCGTGGAACAAGGCATAGGTGTTGGTCGTTGCCACACTGGCCCCGGCGGCGAAATAATCGGCGTGGATCGCCTGCACCAACCCCGGGTGGTCGATCATCACGCGGGTTGCCCAAAGCGGGTGCGGATCATCGCCCGAGCGGCGCACCAATTCCTGGCCCATCCCCCCATCCATCAGAGTGATGGGGGGAAGCGGGGGGCTGCTCGCCCCCCGCACCCCCTCGCCCAAGGGGGCGAAAACGCCCCCCTGGGGACCCCTTTCGGATTTGAGTATTTGGCGAAAGATGAAGGGCATCAGGCGCGCAGTCGTTCATTGGCCGGGTCCCACAGGGGGCCGTCGCCCTGCACCGTGGCTGGGCGGCGTTCACCGAATATCTCGATCTCCAAAGCGGTGCCCGGCGCCGTCAGGTCGGCGCGCAGCATGCCCAGCGCGATGCTGCTGCCCACGCGGTGACCGTAGTAGCCCGAGGTCACCTCGCCGACGACGCTGTCGCCATGCCAGATCGTGGACATGTAGGGCGCGTCACAATCTCCGGCATCGACGGTCAAAACGGTGAATTGCTTGGTGACGCCGGACTGCTTTTCAGCCTCCAGCGCGGCTTTGCCACGGAACGGTTTGGCCCAGTTGATAAAGCGTTCCATCCCGCCTTGCAGCAGGGTGTAGTCGGTCGACAGATCGCCTTTCCACGCGCGGTAGCCTTTCTCAATCCGCAGGGAATTGAGCGCATACATGCCGAAGGGCGTCGCGCCGGCGCCCAGAACGGCCGCGTAGATGTCGGGCATATCTGCCATGGCCGCGTGGATTTCCCAGCCGAGTTCACCCGCGAAGGACACGCGCAGGAGGTGCACGGATTTTCCCGCCACCGTGGCTGATTGGTGCGTCAGCCAGCCCAGCGACAGATCGGCATCCGACAGGCCCGCCATCAGCGCGCGGGACTGCGGGCCAGTGACGATCAGCGTCGAGAATTCATCCGTGTGGTCGGTCAGCGTCAGCCCGTCGGTCAGGCTTTGCGCCAGCCATTCATAGTCATGCGATTGCGCGGTGGCGGCGGTAATCAGGGTGAAATGGTCGTCCGAGTGGCGCACAACCGACATCTCCGTCACGATCCGCCCCCGGTCATCAGGGAAATAGGCCAACGACACGCGGCCCGCGCGCGGCAATTTGCCGGACATTTGCGCGTTCAGCCAGTCGGCGGCCCCCGGCCCGGTCAGGTTGAAGCGAGAAAATCCCGGCAGGTCCAGCACGCCAACCCCGTCGCGCACGGCTTCGGCTTCGGCCTTGACAGCCCCAAACCACGGCCCCTCGCGCCGCCAGGTCTGCGAGGCGGTTTCTGAGGTGTCGTCGCCCGGACGGGCGAACCAATTCGCGCGCTCCCACCCGTTGTAGGCCCCCATCTGGGCACCCAGTTCGCGCAGCTTGGCGTCATTCGGGCCGCGCTTCATGTCGCGCCCCGCGGGCCATTCGTGGTGTGGGAAATGCATGGCGTATTCGTGGCCGTAGACTTCCATCCCCTTGGCGATGCAATAGTCGCGGTCCTCGAACCCGGTAAAGCGGCGCGGATCCACCGCCCACATGTCCCATTCGGTGCCGCCTTCGGTGATCCATTCGGCCAGCACCTTGCCTGCGCCACCGGCCTGGCAGATGCCGAAGGTAAACACACAGGCCTCGAACGCGTTGGGCACGCCGGGCATCGGGCCGATCAGCGGGTTGCCATCCGGGGTGTAGGGGATCGGTCCGTTGATGACCTTTTGCAGATTGGCCTTTTCCATCAGGGGAACGCGGGCCATGGCGTCATTGATGTACCATTCGATGCGGTCCAGATCGTCAGGGTACAGCTGGAAGCTGAAGTCGTCGGGCATGGGATCGTCAGACGAAATCCAATGCGCCTTGCAGGGGTTTTCATACGGACCCAGGTTGAGGCCCATCTTTTCCTGCCGCAGGTAGTAACTGCTGTCCACGTCGCGCAGCAGGGGCAGCTTGCCGCCGGTTTCTTTGGAATAGGCCTCGATCTCGGGGATCGTATCGAACAGCAGATACTGGTGGCTCATCACCATCATCGGCACGCGGCGGCCAAACATCGCGCCAACGCGGTCGGCGTAATAGCCCGCCGCGTTCACCACGTATTCGCAGCGCACCTCGCCTTTCGGCGTATCCAGCACCCATTCGCCATTTTCGCGCCGTGCGCCAGTCACCGGGCGGAAACGTTCAATCCGCGCGCCCATGTCGCGCGCGCCCTTGGCCAGCGCCTGGGTCAGCTGCGCGGGGTCGATATCGCCGTCGTAGGGGTCATACAGGCCGCCGGTCAGGTCGTGGGTTTCCAGGAAGGGATAGCGCGACTGAATTTCGCTGGTCTGCATGACCTCGATGTCCATGCCCTGATACCGTCCCATTCCGGCGACACGCTCAAACTCGCGCATCCGCTCGTCCGTGTGGGCCAACCGGACCGACCCCGTCACGTGGTAGTTCATCGGGTAATCGACCGCGGCACCCAACTCTCGGTAAAGTTCGGTGGAGTACCGCTGCATGTTCATGACAGCCCAAGAGGCCGAAAAGGTTGGGATATTCCCGGCAGCATGCCAGGTGGAGCCGGCCGTCAGCTCATTCTTTTCCAGCAACAGACAATCGGTCCAACCCGCTTTTGCCAGGTGGTACAGAACCGATGCCCCAACGACCCCGCCCCCAATGATTACTACGCGCGCCGAACCGGTCATACGACCTCTCCCTCAATGTTCTGTTGGCGTCACTATGCGACGCCAGTCGGGGCCGAGCAATTCGATTGAGATGCCGAAATTGATCGGAATTTCCGATTAGTGACCCGCGTCTTGCAAATGCGAGTCATTCGCAATAAGTCTGTTTCCAAACCGGAGTCCCACCATGCGACGTTTTCCCTTGGTTATAGCCGTGACCGCTGTCCTGAGCTTGCCAACCCTGACAGCGCCTGCCGCGGCGCAGCCGATCCTGTTGACCACCGTGGGCATGATCGCCGATCCTGTGCAGCGCATTGCGGGTGACTGCGTGCAGGTTCAGACCCTGATTGGCCCCGGACTGGATCCGCATCTGTACCAGGCCCGCCCGTCTGACATCAGACGAATGCGCCGCGCCGACCGCATCATGGCGCTTGGACTTGGGCTGGAAGGCCGTTTGGCGGATATTCTGGCCCGCGTGGGCGCGGTCATTCTGGGGGAGAATGTGCCCGAAGACCGGCTGTTGACCCATGGAAATGCACCCGATCCGCATATCTGGATGGATCCGTCCTTGTGGGCTGAAATCTTCGCTCCGGCGGCCCGGGCCCTTGCTGAGTTGGCGCCGGATTGCGCGGCAGATATCGAGGTGGCCGCAGCACGGGAATTTGACCGGGCGATGATCTTGCATGAGTGGGCGGCGCAAAGCCTGGCCACGGTTCCCGAAGGGCACCGGGTGCTGCTGACCGCGCATGACGCGTTCACCTACTTCGCGCACGCCTTCGGGCTGGAGAACGAGGCCATTCAGGGGATTTCCACCGCGTCCGAACCCTCGATCGCCGATATCGACCAAACCGCCCAACTGGCCACCGACCGCAACATCCCTGCCGCCTTCATCGAGACGACCCTGAACCCGCGTGCAGTGCAGGCCTTGATCGAAGCCGCACAGGCCCGGGGGCATGATCTGACAATCGGCGGATCGCTGTATTCCGACGCGATGGGCGAGGCCGGGTCTGGAGCCGATAGCTGGCCCGGAATGATCGTGTCGAATGTCACGACGATCACCACCGCGCTGGGCGGCACTCCGGCGCCGGTTCCCGAAGGGCTCCTGCCCTGACGGGCAGGTCGCCAAGCCGTTTCGAAACGGCTTGTCCCCGTGCCTGTTGCAGCGGACCACGGCGATGGGGCGTCAGGCCAACTGGCCCGCGCGACGCAACAAGAGTTTTCGAAAACTCTTGTCACCGCGTCATCGCAGCGTCGCGCTTAGCCGATCACTTCGAAGGTATCCACGTTGACCAGGCCAAAGTCGGTGATCTTCAGGTGGGGGATCACCGGCAGCGCCACAAAGGCCAATTGCAGGAACGGCTCCTCAAGTGTCACGCCCAAGGTGCGCGCCGCGTCGCGCAGCTCGATCAGCCGGTCGCGGACGTGCTCGAACGGCTCCAGCGACATCAGACCCGCCACCGGCAACGCCAGTTCCGCCAGTACCTGACCGTCCTCGACCACCACAAACCCGCCTTCGATCTGGCCCAGCCGCCGTGCGGCCAGTGCCATATCGTCGTAGGTCACCCCGATCACCGCGATATTGTGGTGGTCATGGCACACGGTTGAAGCAATCGCCCCGCGTTTCAGATCAAACCCGCGCACGAACCCATTGGCGATATTGCCGTTTTTGCCGTGACGCTCAATCACCGTGATTCGCGCCAGATCGCGCGCCGTGTCAGGGCGCTTGTCCCCGTCCGTCGCGGGAATGCTTTCGGTGATGTGTTCGGTCAGGATCTTGCCGGGCCAGATGCCAATCACCGGTGTTTCAGCGTTGTTACCCGCGTAGCGAAAGCTGGCCGGCGTCAACGCCGGCACATGGACAGAGCCGCGCGCAACCGGAGCGATGATGTCCCGCGCCGCGAAGGCCGCGTCATCGGCCAAAACCCCAGCGCAGAACACCAGTTCGGCGCGGCAATTGGCGGGGTCCTCCAACACGACGATATCGGCCCGTTTTCCCGGCGCGATCTGGCCGCGATCCTTCAGGCCAAAGGCTTCCGCCGCCGACAGGGACGCCGCGCGATACACCGCCAACGGGTCGCACCCTTTTTCGATCAACCGCCGGATCATGTAATCCAGATGCCCGTGTTCAGCGATGTCCAGCGGGTTGCGGTCATCGGTGCACAGGCACAGATAGGCCGAGGTCACCGGCGTCAGGATTTCGGCCAGCGCCTCAAGATCCTTGCTGACCGATCCTTCACGGATCAACACCCGCAGGCCTTTTTGCAGCTTCTCCGTGGCCTCGGCGGCGGATGTCGCCTCATGCTCGGTGCGGATACCGGCACTGACATAGGCGTTCAGATCCTTGCCCGACAACAGCGGCGCGTGGCCATCAATATGCCGCCCCTCAAACGCCCGCAGCTTGTCCATGCACCCCGGATCGCGGTGGATCACGCCGGGATAATTCATGAATTCCGCCAGCCCGATAACCTGCGGGTGATCGGCCAATGGCATCAGATCAGCCGCCGACAGCGACGCCCCGGCCGTTTCCATATGGGTCGAGGGCACGCAAGACGACAGGTTCACGCGAATGTCCATCACCGTGCGCACCGCTGCCTCGAGGAAATAGCTGATCCCCGTCAAGCCCGCGACATTGGCGATTTCATGCGGATCGCAGATCGCCGTTGTCACCCCGCGCGGGGCGACGCAGCGGTCGAATTCAAACGGCGTGATGCACGAGCTTTCGATATGCAGGTGCGTGTCGATGAAACCGGGCACCAGCAGCTTGCCCGTGACGTCAATCACGCGCTTGCCCTCATACTCAGCCCCAATCCCCACGATCCGGTCGCCACAAATCGCCACATCGCCGGGGATGTGCGCGCCGGTGACCATGCACCAGACGGTGCCACCGCGCAGCACCAGATCGGCGGGTTCGTCGCCCCGGCCCTGCGCGATGCGGCGTTCAAGCATCGCCGTCGACCCGGCGCAATCGTTCAATCAGAGACGAGGTATCCCACCGCCCGCCGCCCATGTTCTGCACGTCCTTGTAGAACTGGTCGATCAGCGCCGTCACCGGCAAGGGCGCGCCGATTTCATCCGCGGTTTGCAGGCAAATCCCCAGATCCTTGCGCATCCAGTCCACGGCAAAACCATAATCGAACTTGCCGTCCAGCATGGTTTCATGGCGGTTGACCATCTGCCAGCTTCCGGCAGCCCCGCCCTGAATGACCTCTACCACCGACTTGCCATCCATCCCGGCTTTCTCGCCAAAGCGCAGCGCCTCGGCCAGGCCCTGCATCAGCCCGGCAATGCAGATCTGGTTCATCATCTTGGCGATCTGGCCCGATCCGACCTCGCCCATCCGTTTGCAGATCTTGGCATAGGCGTCGATCACCGGCTCGGCCCGGTCATAGTCTGCCGCGCCGCCGCCGCACATCACGCTGAGGACACCGTTTTCAGCCCCCGCCTGACCGCCCGACACCGGCGCATCAACGAAGCCGATCCCGCTGCTTGCGGCCTCAGAGGCCAAGGCGCGGGTGATTTGCGCCGAAACCGTTGTGTGATCGACGAACACCGCACCGGACACCATTCCGGCAAACGCCCCGTCTCCGCCCCGGCAGACCGACGCCAGATCATCGTCATTGCCGACGCAAGCCATCACGAACTCGGCCCCCTCGGCGGCCTCTTTCGGTGTGCGGGCCGCGCGCCCGCCATGTTCGGCCGCCCATTTTTCGGCCTTGGCAAATGTGCGGTTGTAAACCGTCACCTCGTGCCCAGCCGCCGCCAGATGCCCGGCCATCGGATACCCCATGACCCCCAAACCCAGAAATGCCACTTTGGCCATGCTCTACCTCTGCTCACTGTCGATGGTTTGAATTGCGCTCATGCGCGTGACCCCATAGGAAACGATGCAGGTTCCAAGGTCAACACGACGAGGCACATGCCCATGATCACGCTGTTTCGCTGGCTGCTACGCATCGCGACCGCTTTTGTCGTGGTTGGCGTGATTGCGGTCATCGGCGTCTACTACTTTCTGTCACGATCGCTGCCGGATTACGATGCAGATTGGTCGGTGCGGGGGATCAGCGACACGGTCGAAATCGTGCGCAACACGCATGCTGTGCCACATATTTTTGGCGAAACGGACGCCGATGTGTTCTTTGGACTGGGGTTCGCCCATGCGCAGGACAGGCTGTGGCAGATGACCTTGTTGCGCCGCACCGCCCAGGGCCGCCTGAGCGAGGTGTTCGGCGATGCCACGCTGCGCACCGACGAGTTGATGCGGCGGTTGGACATATACGGACTGGCACAAACCGCCGTCGCCGCGCAGGACGATGACACCCGCATGGCGCTGCAGGCCTATGCCCACGGGGTGAACGCCTGGATCAACCTGGTCAACGAGCAGGCGCTGGGGCGCGGTGCGCCAGAGTATTTCATGTTCCCGGGCGAAATCAGCCTGTGGCAACCCGGCGACAGCATCGCGATCATCAAGTTGATGGCGGTGCAAATGTCGGGCCATATGGAAAACGAAGTGCGCCGCGCGCGACTGTCGGCGCTTTTGGGCCCAGAGGGCGCCGCCGATCTGATGCCCGACGTGGATGGGACGGGCGTGGCCGCGTTGCCGGACTTCGCCAGCCTGTTCCCGGATCTGCAAGAGACCCAACTGGCAATGCCGCTGTTGTTGCCCGGTGCCTTGCCCGGCGGCGGACTGTCCCCGTTTCCGGCCACGGAAATGGCGGGTGCATCGAATGCTTTTGCTGCCGGGCCTCTGCGCTCGGCCAGCGGTGGCACGCTGTTGGCCAACGACCCGCATCTGGGGTTTTCCGCCCCGTCGATCTGGTATCTGGCGCGGATGGAGCTCAGCTCCGGTGCCGTAACCGGGGGCACCATTCCGGGTGTGCCTGCGGTGCTGGTCGGGCGCTCGCACGCGCTGGGTTGGGGGCTGACCACGGCCTATCTGGATGATCAGGATGTCTTCCTTGAGGAGTTGGATCAGGCCGATCCCCAACGCTACCGCACGCCCGACGGCACGGCAGAGTTTGAGACCCGCCGCTCGATCATCCGGGTGGCCGATGCGGATCCGGTGACGATCACCCTGCGCTGGTCGGAAAACGGGCCGGTCCTGCCGGGGAGCCATTATTCGCTGGGGTCAGTCACCCCGCCCGGTCATGTCGCGGCGCTGTCCTGGACGGCGCTGACCGATGACGACACATCGATGAGCGCGGCAATCGGCGTGATGCGCGCGCAGTCGGTCGCCGAAGCGATTGTCGCCGGCGAGGCGTTTGTCGCGCCTGCCCAGAACCTGACGTTGATCGACCACGACCATATCGCCATGCAAATGATCGGCCGGATGCCCCGGCGTGATCCCGCGCATCCCACCCAGGGCCGGATGCCGGCACCGGGCTATGACCCCGCCGCGCGCTGGCAAGGCACCCTGCCCTACGTCTCCAATCCGCGCTTCATTGACCCGCAAACCGGCTTGATCGGCAACACCAACAACAAACCGCTGGACCGGCCGTTTCCGCTGCATGTCAGCTTCGACTGGGGCGACACGACGCGCATTCAGCGCTGGATCCGGCTGATGCGGCAACGGTCGGTTCACACGCGCGAAAGCTTCATCGAAGCGCAGCTGGATACCGTCAGTCAGGCGGCGCGCCAGTTATTGCCGCTGGTCGGCGCGGAACTGTGGTTCCAGGACGAACCCGCCGCCCCCGGCACGCCCGAGGCCCAGCGCCAAATTGCCCTGCAGTTGCTGGCCGACTGGAATGGCGAGATGAGCGAACATCTGCCCGAGCCGTTGATCTACGCCGCCTGGATGCGCGATCTGCAATTCCGCCTGACGCGCGACGAATTGGGCCCGCAGGTCGATATGTTCACCCACATGAACCCCGACTTTATCGAACGTGTGTTCAGCAACACCGATGGCGCGTCACGCTGGTGTGACATCGTGCAATCCGCGATCGTCGAAACCTGCGTCGATATTGCCCGCACCGCGCTGGACGAGGCCATTCAGAACCTGACCCAAACCTATGGCCCAGCCATCGAAAGCTGGCGTTGGGGCGATGCGCATCAGGCGACGCACGATCACCCTGTGCTGGGGGATATTCCGATATTGAGCCTGTTCGTGAACATTCGCCAATCCACCAGCGGCGGAGACAATACGCTGATGCGGGGGCTGACAGCGGGCGGGCCGCCGGGCGCCGATCAACCCTTTCTTAACGTTCATGGCGCAGGCTACCGGGGCGTATATGACATGGCCGACCCTGAATCGAGCGTGTTCATCATTTCGACCGGCCAATCCGGCCATCCGCTCAGCCATCATTACGATGATCTGGGCGTTTTGTGGCGGCGTGGGGAATATATTCCCATGACTTTGGACCCCGATCTTGCACGCGCTGGTGGAGTTGGTGTCACACATCTTGAACCCCGGCCGTGACCGGCGCATATTCAGGCGGTATATTTTTGTTTGAGTGTTCCCAATGATCTACGAAACCGCCAGCGAATGGACGTCCACCCCGCGCAGAAATGTGCTGCTTTTTGGCATGTCCGGGCTTGGGAAAACGCGTGTCTCGTCCCTGTTGCGGGAAGGCGGGTGGTTTCATTATTGCGTCGATTATCGCATCGGCACCCGCTACATGGGTGAAGTCATTGCAGATAATTTCAAACGTGAGGCCATGAAGGTGCCGATGCTGCGCGAATTGCTGCTGACGGATTCCGTGCGCATTCAGTCCAACATCACCTTCGACAATCTGACGCCCTTGTCGACCTACCTGGGCAAACCCGGAAATCCATCGCAGGGCGGCCTGCCGCTTGACGAATACCGTCGTCGCCAGTCACAGCACCGCGAGGCCGAGATTTCCGCGCTTCTGGACACGCCCAAGTTTATCGAGCGCGCATCGGACATCTATGGCTATCAGAATTTTGTCTGCGATACCTCGGGCTCCATCTGCGAGGTCGTGAACCCCGATTACCCCGTTGACCCGGTGCTGAGCGTGCTGTCGCGGCATCTGCTTCTGGTCTGGATTGAGGGCACCGAAGACCACACCGCCGAATTGGTGCGCCGTTTCGACCGCGCGCCCAAACCGATGTATTACCGCGCTGAATTCCTGATGGATTCGTGGAATGCCTACCTGCAAGAAAGTGGGCGAATGCCAGGGGCCGTTGATCCTGATGCCTTTGTGCGCTGGACCTACGCCCGCGCCCTGGCCCACCGCCAACCGCGCTATGCGGCCATGGCGGCGAAATGGGGGATGAAAGTGACCGCAGATGAAATTGCACAGGTCCAATCCCCCGAAGACTTCAACGCGCTGATCGCTGAGGGACTGGCCCGGCGAGCCGAGGCCGCGGCCTGAACCCGCCCCCTTCGGTCAGCGACGGACCCGCTAAGGACCACCATGCCCATTACGCTTCCCGCGAACCTGCCTGCCTTCGACGTTCTGTCTGGTGAAGGCGTCAACGTCATATCCGACACCCGCGCCGCTGTGCAGGACATTCGCCCGTTGAAAATCGGGCTGCTGAACCTGATGCCAAAGAAAATCCAGACCGAAAATCAGTTCGCGCGTCTGATTGGTGCCACGCCGTTGCAGATCGATTTCCGCCTGATCCGCATGTCCGAACATCAGACCAAGAACACCGCCGCCGCGCATATGGAGGAATTTTATCAATCCTTCCAAGAGGTCAAGGATCAGAAATTTGACGGGCTGATCATCACTGGCGCGCCAATCGAACACTTGCCGTTCGAAGACGTGACCTACTGGGATGAGCTGGTCGAAGTCATGGACTGGACGCAAACCCATGTGCAATCCACGCTGGGTGTCTGTTGGGGTGGGATGGCGATGATCCACCACTTCCACGGCGTGAAAAAGCACATGCTGGATCACAAGGCGTTCGGCTGTTTTCGGCATCGCAACCTTGCCGCCGCCTCGCCGTTTTTGCGCGGGTTTTCGGATGACGTGTTGATCCCGGTCAGCCGCTGGACCGAGGTGCGGCAAGATGAAATCGACGCGGCGGGTGGACTGACCACGCTGCTGGGCTCACAGGACTCCGGCCCATGTCTGGTCGAGGATCCTTCGCATCGCGCGCTCTATATCTTCAATCATTTCGAATACGACAGCGGCACGCTGAAGGAAGAATATGACCGCGATGCGCAGGCCGGCACCCCAATCAACGTGCCCGTCAACTACTACCCTGACGATGATCCGACACAAGTGCCGACCAATCGCTGGCGCAGTCATGCGCATCTGCTTTATGGCAACTGGATCAACGAAATCTATCAGTCCACGCCCTTTGACATGGATCTGATCGGCACCTGAGGGGCGCGCCGCCCAGCTTTGCGCGGCGGCCTTAGCCCTCGGATTTACGGGCGCGGGGCAAGGTCGCGGCAATCAGCTCGGCGGTGGCGGCAGCCACCTCGGCAAGGCGTCGCACCAGCGTGTCAAGATCGGGCATCGCCGTTTCGCGAAGCAAGAACGCCTTTGCCCCTTCCCCCAGCGCGCCGGGCTCGCTGGGCGTGTCGTTCAGCAATCGCAGCGCGCAGTGCACGCGCCATTGTAGCCGGTAGGCCGCCGTCAGCGCGTCGGCTTGCGCTGCGTCGATCCCGCCCGCGCGGCGGCCCGCCAGCAACTGCTGCTCTGTTCGGCGGCTGGTCGACCCTGCCTGCAACCCCAGCATTTGCGCCAGCAATTCGATGTCCTGAAGATGGCCCGCGCCGTTCTTGGCATCCAGCGGGCCGCCCGCGGGTTTCGCGGCCTGCAGCCGGGCGCGCATATCGGCCACGTCTTGCGGCACCATGGCCCCCCCCGCCTTGTCCGCCAACACCTCGGCACGAAATCCTTCCACCTCGTCCATCAGGTCTGCAGCGCCGACAATCGGGCGCGCGCGGGTCAGGGCCAGGTGTTCCCAGGTCCACGCCTCGTCACGCTGATAGGCGCGGAATGCGTCCAACGAGGTCGCCACCGGACCTTGCCGGCCCGAAGGGCGCAGCCGCATATCCACCTCATAAAGCCGCCCGCGCGCCATAGGCGCCGACAGCGCCGTCACCAAGGCCTGCGTGAGCCGCGCGAAATAGGGACGCGCTGCCAAGGGGCGCTTGCCCTCGGACGCGTCTTGCCCGGCGGCGTCATAGATGACGATCAAATCCAGATCCGACCCCGCGTTCAACCGCCCTGCGCCCAGACTCCCCATACCGACAACAACCGCCCCGCGCCCCGGCGCATCCCCATGCTTGCGCGCGAACTCCTGGCCAACAACGGGCCAGAGCGCGGCCAAGACCGCATCGGCCAGACGCGCATACTGCGTGGCGGCTTCAAATCCGTCGATCAGCCCGCGCAGATGGTGCACGCCAATCCGAAAATGCCATTCCCGGTGCCAGATCCGCGCCGCATCCAGCCGCCCCTCATAGTCGCCCGCGCCATCCATCCGGTCCACCAGATCGGCAATCAACGCCGGTTGCGCGGGCCAGGGCGCAAAGAAATCCCCGCCGATCACGGCATCAAACACACCCGCATTTCGCGCCAGATATTGCCCCAAGACCGGCGCGGTCGTGAGAATGTCGATCAACAGGTCGATCAACGTTGGATTGGCCTCGAACAGGGAAAACAGCTGCACACCGGTCGGCAGGCCCGCCAAGAACCGGTCGAAGCCGATGATCGCCTCATCCGGCAACGGGGCCGCCAGCAAGCGGGTCAGCAGATCCGGCTCGAGCCGTGTGAAAATCGCCTGCGCGCGGGTTGAGCGCAGCGAGGGATAGGACCGCCACCCGCCAACCACGCCGCGCTGTTGATCGGTCAGAACCGGGCGCTGGGCGGCGGTTGACGGCGCGAAGAAATCTTCCGTCAGGGCCGCCACATCCAAAAGCCGCGTCAGATGTTCGCGACGCCACCGCGCGGTGTCGCTTTCGCCCATGAACCGCGCCAGCCGATCAAAGCCCTCATCGGTGTTGGGCAAGATCTGGGTTTGCGCGTCGTTGATCATTTGCAGGCGGTGTTCGACCTCTCGATGAGCGCGGTAGTGTTCGGTCAGTTCGTTCGCGGTGTCCTCGGGCACCCACCCTTTTTGCGCCAGTGCCGCCAGCCCGCCAACCGTATCGCGGCATCGCAGATCGGGGTCACGCCCCCCGGAAATCAACTGCCGAGTCTGGGTGAAGAACTCGATCTCGCGGATCCCGCCCTGCCCCAGCTTCATGTTGTGCCCCTCCAACACCAGCTTGCCGCCCAGCCCCTTATGCTCGCGGATCCGCAGACGCATGTCGTGCGCGTCCTGGATCGCCGCGTAATCCAGATGCCGCCGCCAGACGAAGGGCCGCAGCGTTTCGACAAATCTGGCCCCGGCGGCCAGATCGCCGGCGCAAGGCCGCGCCTTGATCCAGGCTGCGCGTTCCCATGTGCGCCCCAAGCTTTCGTAATACCGTTCGGCAGAGTCCATCGACAGGCAGACCGGCGTGACGGACCCGTCCGGGCGCAGGCGCAAATCGGTGCGGAACACATAGCCCTCGACGGTGCGGTCATTCAGCATCGCCGCCATCTTGCGGGTGGCGCGAATGAATGCCGCGCGCGCGTCATGCCAATCATCTTCGTCAAAGCGGGTTTCGTCGAACAGGCAGATCAGGTCGATGTCGGACGAATAATTCAGTTCCCGCGCGCCCATCTTGCCCATGGCAAAAGCCACCATTCCGGCGCCCGTTTCTTCGTCGCCGGGGCGCGCGCCCGGCAATTTGCCGCGCTTGATTTCCTGTGCCAGATGCGTGGCCAACGCCCGGTGCACCGCGGTATCTGCAAGTTGGGTCAAGGCCCCCGTGACCTGCTCCAACGACCAGACCCCGCCCAGATCAGCCAGCGCGGCCAGCAGGGCCACGCGCCGCTTGGCCCGCCGCAGGGCCGTGCCGGTGGCCTCAGGTGAGTCTGGGGTGAGCGACGCCAGTTCATCGTCCAGCGCGGCCTCAGGTGATCCCGCCAGCGCCGCCCGCAGCCACCCGTCTTCTTGCTCCATCAGGGTTTTCAAAAATGGGCTGCACCCTGCCGTACCCGCCAACAGCTCGCGCAGTTCGGGCGCAAGACCCGCGAACCGCTGCGCGGCTTCCGCGCCGGCATCGGTGTCAAATGTCAGGGGCGCGCGGGTGAGTCGGGTGATGAAGTTTGCCATGCGGCGATTGTCACGGCCCACGCGCAAAGGTCAACGGATGCCGTCGCCCCCTGTGACGCAGGGTGTTGCCGTGCAAACCCGCGCTTTGACTTGCCTTTGCCCGCCGACCTGCCAAATTGAACGCAGGAGGATGTATCATGCGCAAATGGCTGAAACGGATTGGCATGGCCCTGGGCCTGCTGTTGGTGGTGGCGATTGCCCTGGGACTGTGGAAGCGCGAAGAGGTCTCCAGACTGCTGGCGGTGAACAGCCTGTTTGCCGAAGATCGGATCGTGTCGAACTTCTCGCATATGAACACGTTGTTCCATTCTGTCACCATGCGCGGTGGTGATGCCGTGCCCTTTGATCAAGGCCCTGCCGCCAATTTCCCGAACGGCTACGCACAATGGTTAGAGGACCGACACGTCACCGGTGTCGTGATCTTGGGCAACGGCGCGCTGCAGCATGAGGAGTACCGGCTGGGCACCACCCGGGACGATTTGCGCATCAGCTGGTCGGTGGCCAAAAGCGCCTTGTCGATGCTGCTGGGCATCCTGCACGAAGAGGGCGTGATCCCCGATCTGG
>Ga0316204_10001795_pt1 | contig 54318 bp, 46 predicted proteins | sample 6monrhotite_MG_2_FD_205661 | JGI IMG/M metagenome (GOLD analysis project Ga0316204, IMG submission 205661) | Microbial mat bacterial communities from mineral coupon in-situ incubated in ocean water Damariscotta River, Maine, United States -... | ecosystem: Environmental > Aquatic > Marine >... | reverse complement strand
GCGTCTATTTCCATCATAGACTCCAGATACGCATCAACGTATTCTTCGACCTCTTCCATATAAGAAAGATCATCTTCGAATTCGATGACGGTAGATTCCGGCTGTGAAATTATTTCGGGAGATTTTGCATTGACGGAGGTAAGTACCATTCCCGCCAGCAGTAGGGCACAGAGTGCCGCTAAGTTTTTTTGACCAAGAGTTTTCATTGTTGTTTGATATTTTGAGTATCGTCCCTTTTGGACGAATAATTTGACCTTGTTGTTTTTGACCTTGCCCATTTATATCCAACTGGCGTGCCAAAAATCACAAACACCTATATATCAATCACTTACAACAAAAATACGAGTAGCTACATAAAATAATTGTTCGAATCCGTTCAGATTCGTGCACCATTTTGTTCGAGAACGGGCTTTGTAACCAAAACACACCCATATGCGTAGCAGGGGCCGATTTCCTGAAAATCGAGGAGTAAATGGACTGGGAAAGTGAATTCGCAAGATGATGAACGTCTGAGTACGCCCATAGTTGACCCTTAAAACCTGAGCCAAAGAGAAGGAGATTTTATGTAATTATTGAAAAAACTAACCTGGCTTTACTTCTTAGTAGTGGCCGGCTTATTGGGTTTGTGTGGTCTTCTTACACCGAATGTTCCCTTAGAAATCTTCCCTTTTTTGGTTTTGATATCTCCCTTGCCCATGACTTTGAAATATTTATTTAAACTATATAATACAAAAATTAGCTGTTTTTATCAAATAGGAGCTGTTTTCAAAAGCTATGAAAAGCTGGTCAAATAAGGTCCATTACTTATCTTTGCCGCCTTATTATATGAAAGCAATACCCGAAATCGATCTCGACATTTTCCGTTATCAGCTTCCTGATGAGCGCATCGCCAGGTATCCGCTCGAAGAGAGAGATCAGTCTAAACTGCTGCATTATGAGAAGGGTCAGGTTCAACACCGCACCTTTCAGGACATCCTTGACTTGATATCTTCAGGGAGTACGCTGGTGTTTAACAATACCAAAGTGATTCCGGCTCGCATGATCTTCTATAAGGAGACAGGGGCACAAATAGAGATTTTCCTGTTAAAGCCAATTGCCCCAAGCCACATCCTTAGTCTGGTGATGGAAGAAAAGCAAACCGTTGCCTGGGAATGCATGGTTGGCAATCTGAAAAAATGGAGAGGCGGCCAGGTGCTGAAGCGCGAACTGACTAGTGATACGGGTAGCTGTAGTCTCGAAGTACGCGTTGAAGACCTGGAAACCAAGCGAGTACGATTCAACTGGGACAACCCGGAGCTGTCTTTTGCAGAGATTGTGGAAATGGCAGGCCGCACTCCCCTGCCCCCATACCTGAACCGAGAGGCTGAACCAGAAGATAAACCGCGTTACCAAACCGTATACTCAGAAAAAGAAGGAGCCGTGGCAGCGCCCACAGCGGGTTTGCACTTTACACCTGAAGTATTGCAATTACTTGCTGACAAAGGTGTGAAAGAGAGTTTTCTGACCCTCCACGTGAGTGCGGGCACTTTTCAGCCAATCAAAGTTGACAACATTGTGGATCACCCCATGCACTCCGAGCAGGTAGTGGTACCCATTGAAAGTGTGAAGGAGATTATGGACGCAGACGAAAAGGTCATTGCAGTAGGCACCACCAGCATGCGTACCCTGGAGAGCCTCTACTGGTTTGGCGTAAGACTCTTGGCTAGTAATGAAACCTTTGCTATCGATAAGTTGGAGCCCTATCAGGACTATGAGAGCCTGCCTGACAGGAGGACGGCTTTTACCGCTATTTATGAATGGATGCAGAAACTGAGGATATCTCAGGTAACTGGAAAAACAGAGATTTTCATCTTTCCAGGTTATCAATTCAGGGTTTGTGATGGACTGGTCACCAACTTTCACCAGCCCGGCAGTACCCTCATGCTCTTGGTAGCTGCACTCATTGGCAGCGACTGGCAAAAAGTATATGATTCGGCACTGAAAGAGAATTACCGCTTTTTGAGCTATGGAGATTCTTCACTACTAATGCCCTAACCGCAAAAGATTTTTATATTCGGCAATGGATGATGCCCTCACCTTGTACGACCGATTGATCAGATTGATCAATGAGAATGTACCTTTTTTAGGTGAATCCTTTGAATTGCTCGGTTTGCAGTTCACAGTGAGTGATATAATAGTTCCGATTGTATTCCTTTTCCTTATCAATCTGCTGGGGAATGGTGTACGCGTTTTACTCATCAATCGCATTTTAGGGCGGTATATCGAAGACCGAAAGACCATCCTATCCATTGGCAATACCACCAAATACGCCATATTGGTCATAGGTATAGCGGCTGTTCTTACAGTCATAGGCCTGGACAAAGATTCTCCGCTAAACCTCACACTCAATCCTAATGGTGATCATCCCCTCCGCTTTTTCGACTTACTCAGGGTCATCTTTTTACTCACCCTGCTGGTGTTCTTCAGCGGTAAGCTGAAAACTGTTTTTGTAAAGCAGATACTTAGCAGATACTCTGATGACATTGGGGTAAGTCAGTCCATTGGCACCATTATTCAGTATGTATTTGTACTCATTGGGGGACTTATTGTGGTTCAAAGTACCATTAATCTGGGTTCACTCACGGTTTTGGCTGGTGCGCTTGGTGTGGGTATAGGTTTTGGCCTGCAAAACATTGCCAACAATTTTATTTCGGGCCTTATTATCCTCTTTGAACGACCTGTTAAAGTAGGCGATCGCATTGAAGTAGGCGGAGTAACAGGTGATGTAACCAAGATATCTTCCAGGGCCACAACCATCAACACCAACGATAACATTTCCATCATTGTACCTAACTCAGAATTTATAAGCAAGCAGGTAATCAATTGGAGTCACAACGATAGAAACGTTCGTTTTCACGTACCGGTAGGTGTTTCTTACAATGAAGACCCAGCTCAGATAAAAGGAATTTTGATGGAAGTGGCTACCAAACACCCTGCTGTGATGTCGAAACCAGGGCCTGAAGTACTGTTTATTGAATATGGAGACAGTTCACTGAATTTCGAATTGTTGGTATGGACGAACAAATATATAGACCGCCCGATAGTCCTTCGAAGTCAGCTCCTTTATGAAATCTTTGAGAAGTTTAAGGAGCATAGTATTGAGATTCCATTCCCTCAAAGAGACCTTCACATTAAGTCAGGCTTAAACCCTTCTTAATGTACATCTCAAACGTTTTCAGGCATTTAATTGCAAGATTTGGAATTGCCGACTCGTTTTTCTTTAAATTTACCGCGTTTTTCAATCGCCAAAACGAATGAGAGTCATAATAGCTGGGGTAGGTAATGTAGGGTATCATTTGGCAAAATTGCTATGTGCCGAAGGTCAGGATATCACCCTGATTGACATGGCACAGGACAAGCTGAAAACCGCATCGAATCAGGTAGACGCTGCCATAATCAAGGGCAATTCTACTTCTTATTCGGTACTGGAAGAGGCAGGTGTTTCTGAAGCGGATCTGCTGATAGCCGTTACCGATTCTGAAGATGCCAATATCACCACCGCCATCATCGCCAAGCACCTGGGTGCCAAACGAACGATCGCGCGGATTAACAACACAGAATTTCTTTACCAAAAGGACAAGCTCAATTTGCAACACCTGGGCATTGATGAAATCATTTCACCAGAGTCGCTGGCAGCCAAAGAGATCAAGCGCCTGCTCAAAGAGGTAGCGCTTACGGATAGTTTTGAGTTTGAAAAGGGTCTGCTCTCCCTCATTGGGGTGAACATTGACGACAAGAGCCCCTTGAAAGGCAAAAGCATGCTGGAGGTGGCTAAGCTCAACCCCGATCAAAGTTTTATGACGGTGGCCATTTTGAGGAACAATGAAACCATTATCCCCTATGGCGACACCTGCTTCGAGATAAATGACCATGCCTACTTTGTGGCACAACCCGATGGCATTGAAAAGTTGCTCTTCCTTACTGGTAAGAAAAAAGCTGGCGTAAAAAGCATCATGATCCTCGGGGGATCGAGAGTAGGCTTCAGAGCAGCTAAACTGCTGAGTAAGCTTTATGATGTAAAGATCATTGAGCAAAATCCTGAAAAGTGTTTCGAACTGGCCGATGAGCTTCCCGAAGCCATGGTTATCAACGGAGATGGCCGAAATGTGGAGTTGCTGCTGGAAGAGAACATTACCGAGATGGATGCTTTCATTGCCGTAACTGGCGACTCGGAAACTAACATCATCTCTTGCCTCGTAGCCAAAAACAATGGCGTGAAGAAAACCATTGCCATGGTTGAGAACATGGACTACATTCACCTCTCCCAGAACATTGGGGTGGACACCATGATCAATAAAAAACTGATTGCGGCCAACTTTATATTTAGGCACGTAAGGCAAGGAGAAATCGTGGCCATTACGAGTATTCATGGCGTAGATGCCGAGATTCTGGAATTTGAGGTAAAACAGGATTCTAAGATCACAGAGCATCAGCTGCGCAACCTGAAGTTTCCAAAAAACGCCATTATTGGTGGAGTAATTCGCGATGGTGTGGGTTTTACCACTCCGGGTAACTTCCGTTTCCAACCCAAAGACCGTGTGGTTGTTTTGACCAAACCAGAATGCATACAAAAGGTGGAGTCTTACTTCATCTAAGCTCTCATGAAGTTTAATTTCAAGGTGATCGCCAATTTGTTAGGGCTGCTTCTGCTGCTCAACAGCGCCTTTATGCTGCTTTGCCTGCCCTTTTCTTTCTACTACAAGGAAGACTCGTGGATGGCCATTGCACTTTCGGCAGTGATTACCGCAGGCTCTGGCTTTGCACTGCGTCACTTCACACGCAAGGGACTAAACAAAGACCTGAAGAAAAGAGATGGTTACATAGTGGTAACCGCAGGCTGGCTGGCCATGTCGCTGTTTGGTTCTCTGCCTTACATTTTCAGCGGTGCCATACCCAACTTTACCGATGCCTTTTTCGAAACCATATCAGGATACACTACAACCGGTGCTTCAATACTCACAGACATAGAGTCTATTTCAAAGGGCATTCTGTTCTGGCGCAGCTTCACACAGTGGATTGGTGGCATGGGTATCATTGTACTTGCCGTGGCCATTCTGCCCTTTCTGGGCATTGGAGGCATGCAGCTGTTTGTGGCAGAAGCCCCGGGTATTACTCCCGACAAGTTGCAGCCCAGAATTCAGGAGACAGCCAAACGGCTTTGGCTCATTTATTTTGGGCTCACTTTGCTGGAAGCGATATTGCTCTTTGCCGGAGGTATGACTCCGTATGATGCAATTAACCATGCCCTTACCACCATGGCCACAGGGGGATTTTCTACCAAAAATGCCAGTGCCGCGCATTTCGACTCGCCCTTTATTCAGTATGTGCTCATCGTCTTTATGTTCCTGGCAGGCACCAGCTTTACCCTCACCTATTTTGGCATCAAAAGGCAGTTCAGCAAGATCAGGAAGAATGAGGAATTCATCGTTTACAGCGTTTTCATTGGGGTCATCACTTTCGTGGTAACGGTCACTCTCCTCTTTGTGACTGACAAGGGGCTGGAGCAGTCTTTCAGAGATTCTCTCTTCCAGGTGGTTTCACTTATCACCACTACGGGCTTTGTCTCGGCAGACTATACATCCTGGGCACCATTCTTATCGGTGCTGTTCTTTATTCTGCTTTTTGTTGGTGGATCGGCAGGCTCTACAGCAGGTGGTGTGAAGATCATCAGGCATGTGGTGCTTTTCAAAAACTCTTTTCTGGAGCTCAAACGCCAGCTCCACCCCTCTGCGATCATTCCCGTGAGGATCAGTGGCAAGGCCATAGAACGTAACATTGTATTCAATGTACTGGCCTTTATCATGATCTACATCCTCATCTTTATTGTCGGGGTCATTCTGCTTTCAGCCATGAATGTAGACTTTGATACGGCTTTTGGTGCTGTAGCCACCACGCTTGGCAATGTAGGCCCGGGTATTGGCGATGTGGGGCCTGTAGACAACTTCTCAGGCATTCCCTGGCCTGGCAAGTGGTTGCTCTCCATTCTGATGCTATTGGGCAGGCTGGAGCTCTTTACTGTGCTTATGCTGCTTTCGCCTTACTTCTGGAAGAAGCGGTAAGTACGGTTTTGATTAAAACAAGGCTAGTTTACTGACGTTAAATAGATAATTGGTATCTTAGAATAGATGAGCGAAGTAGAATTGAAACAAGAAATTAAGAATCTGGTTGAAGCATCTTCCGATGTCTCAATACTGAACAGTATCAAAAGTCTTCTAGAACAGGAAAAGCTTAAAGAAGTAATGAGTGCCCGTATTGAAAAGGCTGAAGCTGATGTTAAGAACGGCAGACTCTATACAATGGATGAAGTTGAGCAAAAGCTAAGCAAATATTGAATACGTGGATATTCATTTTACTGAACAAGCACTTTACAGCCTTGATGACGTACTTTATTTCCTGAAATACAAACAGAGACTTCCTTCTAAAAAGGTAAAAAACATAAAGACTGCCATTCTGAACGGGGCTAAAAGTCTTCAACCTAACCCATTTAAAGGTCAAAAAGAGCCCTTTCTAGGACATTATGATTTAGAATATAGAAGGGTCATCATTCAACACATAAAGGTGATTTACAGAATTGAGAAAGAAACTATAATAATTGTAGATATTTTCGATAGCCGCCAATCACCTGATAAGATGAAGTCTTAATCTTCAACCAAAAAACCGTCCCAATCCCCGCCTCTTCATCTCAATCTCATAACCGGCTTCTTTCACCAGATTCTCCACCTCTGTCTGGTCTATTTGAGCGCCCCTGACAGAGAGTAGTTTTTCCTTATTGGCAGTGTCTACTTCCCAGCCTTCAACGCTCTCGGCCTGGTCCAAATATGGGGTTACTTTGGCCACACAACTGCCACAATTAATATTTGTCTTGAAAACAGCTTTTTTCATTCGGCCAGCAATTAGTATCTTTCGTGCTATTCACAACAATTCCAACATCTAAGTTAGTTCATCCATTTGACTTTTAAAGAGCTTAATCTTCACCAAAACGTACTAGAAGGACTTGATGCCATGGGTTTCGAAAAGCCGACTCCCATCCAGGCACAAGCCATTCCCGTGGTGATCGACAATAAAGACCTGATAGCCGTAGCACAAACCGGCACAGGCAAGACAGCAGCCTTCCTGCTGCCCATCCTGCACAAAATCAGCGAAGAGCAAACCCCAGAGGGTGAGATCAATACCCTGATCATTAGTCCAACCCGAGAGCTGGCTGTGCAAATTGACCAGCAACTGGAAGGGTTGGGTTACTTCACCATTGCTACTTCTATGCCCGTGTATGGTGGTGGAGATGGTGATGGTTTTTCGAGAGAAAAGAAAGCCCTGGAAGGCGGAGCGCACATAATTGTGGGCACGCCCGGTAAGCTCATTTCGCACCTCAACCTGGGTTATGCGAAAACTGAGAACCTAAAGCACCTGATCCTCGATGAGGCCGATCGCATGCTGGACATGGGTTTTTATGATGACATCATGAAGATCATCAGCCATCTGCCTAAAACAGATGCCAGACAAACCCTGATGTTCTCGGCCACCATGCCACCAAAGATCAGGAAACTGGCCAAAGACATTCTGAAAGACCCTGAAGAGATTAGCATTGCTATCTCTAAACCTGCCGAAAAAGTAGTTCAGGCAGCCTTCCTGGCTTATGACGGTCAGAAAATAGAGCTGGTGAAGTACTTGTTGCGTGACAATGACATACCTAGTCTGATCATTTTTGCATCTACCAAAGTGAAGGTGAAGCAGCTCACCAAAGAGTTACAAGATGAGGGACTGAATGCCAAACCTATTTCATCGGACCTGGAGCAGGTAGATCGCCTCTCTATCCTGAATGAGTTTAAGAGCAAGAAACTTCAGATACTGGTGGCTACCGATGTGATCTCTCGTGGTATCGACATCGATAACATCGACATGGTGATCAACTATGATGTGCCCAACGATCCTGAGGATTACATTCACAGAATTGGCCGTACTGCCCGTGCTTCTTCTGAAGGTGAGGCAGTCACTTTTATCAATACCGATGATCAATGGAAGTTTGGCCGTATAGAGGATCTCATCGAGAAGGAAATCAGAAAAGTGGACCTGCCCGCCAGCCTGGGTGAGGGACCAGAGTATAACCCCAAGAAACGCCCAAGTGGTGGTGGCCGAGGAGGTCGTAAACCTTACGGAAAAAAAGGCGGAGGCAAGAGAAGATAAAAAAAACTACTTGGCTCAGCCGAACAGCTATTATTCCAAATAACGGTCGGACTGCTTAAAGCGGTCCGACCGTTTTATTTATACCTTACTCAGGCAGCGCGCCAGGCCCCAACTCACTAAATATTATATCAAATCCCCTGCCCTAATCCTTAGTTTTAACTTCATAAATTCTTTAACTAATTACTTAGTTAAAGAATTTATTTTGACTAACTTATTAATCAACCAATAAGAAAGTGTCATGAAAAGAGTGTTGCTATTCATTATCACCATTGTGCTGATACATCAATCCATATCCGCCTACCCCATTTCTCCGCGTACCTTAAGAAAACTTGTCAAAGAGGCTGAATTAGTGGTTTGGGCCCGAGTACTTGCCATTAAAGAATTAGAAGACAATGAATATTTTTATAATGCCAGGGCCATTTTAGTGATTGAGGAACTGCTACAGGGTTCTATTAATCAAGATACTATTACCGTTCATTTTTCAACCGAAATGATCTGTCCGGCACCGGCACATTATGAGGAGGGCAAACAGGTTTTGGCGTTTCTGGACAAAAACAGAAAAGGGAATGGCTATTCTGCGCATGCTTTGTCATATGGTGCTAAAACACTAGCCCAGAATGACTATCAAGTGTATAAAAAACGTATTGTCGAATTGCAGGAAATCGAGGCATTGGATGAAGGGGAAGCTAAAAGAGTTCGCATGCTTGGTTGGATTGTGGCCTGCGCTAAATATCCAGCCACCCGCTGGGAAGGCACTTATGAACTGTCAGCATACAGTGATTTCATGTCTTTTTACGATGAAGATACTGAAACGATAATGAAGCAATATGAGCTTCTGCCCTATCACAAAAAGGTACTCGCCCAGGCATTATTTACTACTAAAGAAGTAGGCCCTGATGACATGGGCATTATAGACATAGTTGCCATAGAAAAGCCAGAACAAGTACTCGACTACCTGCAAGAACAGCTTATAAATGGCTCACTTGAATTTATGTGGTTCAGGAACATGCTCATGGAACGCATAGCGCAGCTCAGTGGCCGACCTGACTTGAATGAAATATTAGAAAAACTAAGGAGTGTGGATTATTTCGATGATGATCATCAACAAAAATCCCTGGCGCTTGCCAGGGACTTTGTTAAAAAACTTAGATAATGTTGATACCGAGTTCTACTCGTACCTCAACGACTCTACAGGGTTCAACCTGGCAGAGCGAATGGTCTGGAAACTTACCGTAATCAAGGCAATGGTCAATACCATCAGGGTAGCCAGGCCAAAGACCAGCAAATTGATACTGGTGCGATATTCGAAGCCTTGTAGCCAGCTATCCATAGTGAAATAAATCAAGGGCCAGGCAATGATGTTTGAGACGAGTATGAGGATGATGAATTCTTTTGAAAGTTGGTAGAACAAACCAGGGACTGTTGCGCCCAGTACCTTTCTGATGCCTATCTCTTTGGTGCGTTTCATGGCAGTAAATGCCGACAGTCCAAACAGGCCCAGACAGCCAATAAAAATGGCCAGTACAGCAAATACTGAGAACAAAGACTGGAATTGCTCCTCAGACTTGTATTGCTCATTGAAGTACTCTTCCAGGAAGAAATACTCAAAAGGATTGCCAGGGAAAACGGTATTCCACTGCTGCTCAATGGCCTGCAAGGCTTGCTGCTCAGCTCCTTTATTCACTTTGATCATATAGTATTCCACACCAAATGGGCTGTAGAAGAAAATGGAGGGAATAGCCTTGATCCTGAGTGACTCATGATTGTAATCCTTCACTACGGCTCTTACCTGACCAGTAAAGCGAAAATTCTCAATCACAATTTTCTTATTGATAATATCTTCGGGGCTGTCAAAACCCAGTAGCCTCACCGCATTCTCAGTTACCATAAGGGTAGTGTCATTCGTTGGGTCGCCAAACTCATAGCCTTTACCTGCTACCAATTCCATCCCCATGGTCTCAATCAGTCGGTGGTCTCCCCCTACTCCGTTGAGAGGATAAGTTTCACCTGCTGGCTGGGTGAAGCCCCTTGTATCTGCCTTGAAGCGGATCTTTTTACCAGGTACCATCCCCGTTCCTGACACACTGACAATACTGGCATTGTTCATCAATTCATCACGGAAAGAGTTAACCTGTGCAGCCCTACCCTGCCTGTCTGGGCTGGCAATGGCGGCCCTTTCTACTACGATGGTGTTTTCTGGATTAAAGCCCAGGTCTGCAGTCTTAAGGTATTGCATCTGTCTGTAAACCGTAAAGGTGCCTATGATCAAAGCAGCAGAGGCTGCAAACTGAAATACCACCAATACTTTTCTTAGAATGACGCCTGAACCAGAGTTTCTGAACTTGCCCTTCAATGTACTTACAGGTTTGAAAGAGGACAGTACAACGGCCGGGTAAAAACCAGAGACGAACGAACCAAAAAAGAAGATGCCCACAAGGGTAATCCAAATGGTGGTATTACTCCAGATACTCACTTCATTGGGAATGCCACTGGTAGCGTGAAATGAAGGTACTGCAATCAAAACAATCAGTAAAGCTAACACAGCCGCCATAAAATTGATGGCAACCGACTCGAACATAAACTGTCTGATCAGCTGGGCCCTTTGCGAACCCAGAACCTTTCTGATGCCTACTTCTTTGGCCCTATCCAGCGACCTTGAAGTAGCCAGGTTGATATAGTTGACCCAGGCTATAACTACAATGAAAATGGCGATTATGGAAAGGAAGGTGATTGGTTCTGAATTGCCATTCAATTCCGCTTCATCAGCCAGGGTTGATGTAAGATGAATATCTTTCAATGGCTGTAGGTGCAAATCATTTCTACCGCCTCTTTCCTTCAGTTCCGGCATGTGCTTGTCTACAAAAGGAGGAAATTTTGCCGTCAAGGTTTCAGTGTTGGCCCCATCTACCAGCTTTACGTAAGTATAAAAATCTTTTCTCTGCCAGCCTGTTTTATATCTAGTAATGGCTCCATCAAAGCGCCCATAGAGTGTCTCGGTCGAAATCAATACATCGAACTTCAAATGTGTATTGGGAGCCAGGTCTTTGAAGACTCCTGTTACCAGGCAATTCTCATCATTAAAATCATCGTCCTTCAAGCGCAGTCGCTTGCCAATCGGGTTTTCATCACCAAAGTACTTTTTGGCAGTACTCTCTGAAATAACCATGGTAAAGGGATCATTGAGTGCAGTTTCCGGGTCACCATCAACCATAGGCACACCGAAAAACGAAAGCACTGACGGGCTGGCGTACAAAAATTTGCGATGCTTAAACTGAATGGGCTGTCCCTGCCCTTCTTCATAGGTAATGACCACATTGTTTTTCGAACCCATGTTGTAGAGGTGCGCCCAATCGGTTACTTCCGGAAACTCTGTTTGCATATCGGGCCCTACTGCCGGATAATTCTCCGCGCTATGAAATACCTGCTCACCATTCTGATAAATATCCAGGCTTACCCGGTATATATCATCTGCATCTTTTTGGTAGGTATCATAACTGGTTTCGAAATTGACATAGTGTAAAATTAGCAAGGCTCCGGCTATGCCAATGGCAAGGCCCGAAACATTGATAAAGGAGTAAACCTTGTTTTTACGCAAAGTGCGCAAAGTGATTTTAAGGTAATTTGAGAACATGACGCTTTTGTTATAGTAGTGTTGATTTGTGAGTTTATCCATGTATAAATAGCCGCGGAAAGACCGTATGACCGTCCAGGCATAGATTCGCTTGGCCTTCTGCTTCCCGTACCATCGGCAGTTCAGCACAAAGTCTTCCATGAGATCGCCTTCGATCTCTTCCAACCATTGGTCGCTGCAAAACCAGCGGAGCAATATCAATGGCCACTTTGGAGGTTTGTTCTGATCAGTCTTGTAAGACATAAGTCGGTATTGCATTCCAAATACTGTCACGCAGCGTTCGAGCTTCCTTGAGGCTCTTCACACCATAAGGCGTGATTGAAAAATAGCGCTTGCGCTTCCCTCCCCTGGTTTGTGTAGCTTCTCCCAATTCAGAATTGAGAAATGCTTTGCGTTCCAACCGGTAGAGGGTTGAGTGAATTACACTCAGGTTGATTTTGCGTTCGGTGCGTTGTTCCACCTCTTGCTTCACACTAATGCCATAGGCTTTACCCTCCAGCATAGCGACTGTTAGCAATACGATTTCTTCAAACTCACCCAGGTAGGTTCCTTTCATAATGTGGATTTGGCATCAGGCCCAAGGGCCAAAAAATCTGCCTGGTTTATATTTTATCATTTTGCAAATAATATAAATACGTGTGTCCATTCATTTTTGTTCGGCTCCGTACCTCCCGTTATTAGTTAAGACTCCCGAATGGGTAAGAGGTTACACAGCATCTGAAAATTTCTTGTCCGTTCAGCGGTAAAAACACCCACACGCCTCAGTTTCAAATCGCTTAACCATAATCTCTTTACTCATAGTCATTTATAGCTCACCTTTATATTCAGCAAAGGTCCATAGTCAATTTTTTAACTCATCTGTCATGAACAACTTCACATTTGCACTTAGGGTACTTTTAAAAGATAAATTCTATTCACTACTCAATGTCCTTGGTTTGGCTGTGGGCCTGGCAGTGGCCATGATCATATTCTTATACGTGCAGAGCGACCTGAGCTATGACAAAATGCACGGCAAGCATGAGCGCATTTTCAGAGTGACCTCTACTTATATATTTGGTGAAAAGGCTGACAACTTTTCCGTGTCTTCTCAATTTTTGCCCAAGGCATTGAAAGCTGAGTATACAGAAATAGAGCAGTATGTGAGAATGAGACCAGGTGGCAGAATGCTCTTTAATTATGAAGACCAACGCTTTTATGAAGACGGTCTTTTCTATGCAGATTCTACCCTATTCTCAGTCTTCGATTATGAGTTGCTTGAGGGGGATCCAAAAACTGCACTAGACGCACCCAACACGCTTATTCTAACGGAAAGTCTTGCCCAAAAGCACTTTCCTGATGGAGATGCCATGGGGAAGATTTTACAGACACCACAGTATCGCCTACAAGTAGTAGGAATTATGAAAGACCTGCCAGAGACAGTTCACATTGGTATAGATGGGTTGATTTCTTACGCCACTTTGGAAACAGACAAAGCAGCCCTGGAGCAACTGCGTGTAACTGGTGGCATGTGGCAGCCCTCCGATTTTGTGTTTTTGCTCTTCAGAAGGACACAAGATGCTCAATTTGTCCTTGACAATTTCGATCGGTTTTACGACAAATACATGGCCCCAGCGGCAGCACAAGCTGGGTTCGACATTGCCTTCGAGCCTGCTTTTACGCCTATTGCCGAGATGCATTTCACCAAAAACCCGCCACAATTTGACTTGCCCACTGGCAATAGTAACTACACTTACATATTCAGCCTCATCGGTATTTTTATTCTGTTACTGGCTTCGATCAATTACATGAATCTGGCTTCTGCACGGTCGGCCAACCGATCTAAAGAGGTGGGCGTGCGCAAAGCCCTTGGCTCTACCAAGGGTGCGCTTATCAGCCAATTTTTGAGCGAATCAATAATCATTGCCTTCGTATCGCTGCTGCTGGCAGCCGGGCTGGCCCTTGGGCTCATAGAGGGCATAGGCCTGGGCAATGAACTTGATAAAACGCTTTCATTTGACCCAGTCAATAACCTGCCATTCAGTCTCAGTTTTTTGGGAATCACCTTCCTCATTGGGCTGGCTTCGGGGTTGTATCCCGCCTTCTTCCTCTCTTCAGTAAGTACGGTTAGTGCTCTGAAGGGCAGCGCCAAAAGTGGCCGGGGCAGCATGAGGAAAATCCTGGTCACTTTCCAGTTTTTCATTTCCATTGCAGTCATCATTTCTACCCTTATGATGAAAAACCAGATCGATTTTCTGAGCAATCAAGACCTAGGCTTTAGTAAAGACAATATGGTGATTGTGAACATGCAAGACACCACCGTGAGCAACCGCATTGATTTTATTAAATCGGAGCTCAATAAAAACCCAAATATCCTCGGGGTCACTGATGCCCTGGTGGTAGGTGGAGATGCTACATTGGGCAACAACCTGCTGGGTGCCAGCAAAACACTTGTAAGAGCCGAGTCGGCCGATACCACTGCTTCTGACCAAACCTATCCGGTCATGTTTATTGGAGACAATTACATTGAGACCATGGAGCTAGACCTGGTGGCAGGCCGTGATTTTGACAAAACCAAGCCCTCCGATCCAGTGGCCAGTGCTTTGGTAAATGAATCGATGGTAAAACGAATGGGCTGGGAAGACCCCATCGGCAGAGACATTGGGATTCCTTTCTTTGGAAACTCACCCAAAGTGATTGGCGTGGTCAAAGACTTCAATGCATTCTCACTTCATTCAGAAGTAGAACCCATGGTGCTCTTTCACTGGAAATACAATCCTTTTCAAGCCCAACAGAGCGGTGCCTTGCCCTCTTTCCATATCAAGGTAAGGGGAAAAAACCTGGGCAGCACCATGGACTTTCTGGAGCAAACTTTTAGAGAGCTTGACCCAGCGCATCCTTTTGAATATCGCTTTCTTGACAGCCGTGTAGAAGAGTTGTACCGAGCCGATGAGCGCCAGGGCAAACTGACCGGCCTACTCTCTTATATCTGTATTTTTATTTCATGTCTGGGCCTCTTGGGCTTGGCCAGTTTCAGTACCTCACGCAGGATCAAGGAAATTGGCGTACGCAAAGTCATGGGTGCCAGCATTCCACAGTTGGTGTACATGATTTTTAGCGACATTCTCGGATTGGTGCTGATTGGTTTTGTCATTTCTGTACCCGTTACCTACTACGTCATCAACCAATGGCTACAGGAGTTTGCCTATCAAATGCCATTGCTTCAGACCTTGCTTTTTTCAGCGCTTATCTCTGGAATTCTTGCGGTGCTGGTCGCCTTTGTCACGGTCAGTTATCATTCATTAAAAGCGGCCAGTCAAAATCCGGTCCGGGCCCTGCGATATGAGTGATTTTTGGCTATAAACGGTGTTCCGCTCAGCGGAAATACAATCCACACAGCCGTATGATTGTGTCGCTTAACCACTTTAAAGGCTCAATACAGCTAAATAGAGGCACTTTTGTATTGACCAATAAGCTGGGAAGCTTAAGTCACCACAAACTCAAATCAACGCTTCAATGAACAACATCACCCTTGCCCTCCGAGTCCTGCTGAAGGACAAATTCTATTCACTGCTAAACATCCTTGGCCTGGCCGTGGGACTGGCGGTAGCCATCATCATCTTCTTGTATGTGAAGAGCGACCTAAGCTTTGACAAACAACATGAGAAGCACGCCCAGATTTACCGGCTTGAAAGTAATTTCAGAATAGGACCTAAAGAGGACAAGTACGCCCTGGCTTCATCATTCCTACCCCAGTTTATGATGGCCGAGTATCCGGAAATTCAGAATTACACCCGACTCAGAAGTGGCGGAAAAATTCTGTTTCGCAGTGACGACAACCAGGTATATGAAGATGACCTCTACTTTGCCGATTCTTCAATGTTCAATGTCTTCACTCACGAGTTTATCTACGGAGATCCACAAACAGCCCTGGATGAGGCACGAAGCATAGTCATGACGCAGTCGATGGCTAAAAAATATTTCGGAGACGCCAACCCAATGGGTGAAATTTTGAAGACTGATCAGAACCAGTTTGAAGTGACTGGAGTGATTAAAGATCTGCCAGAAAATGTGCACTTAAAATTTGAAGGACTTCTCTCCTATGCTACCCTGGAAGCCGCCTTACCCCCGCTCAATGCGCAGCAAAAACAAGGGGCACTCTGGTCGGTGTCTGACTTTGTTTATTTAGAGTTTCCAAAAAACTATGACATCACAGTACTGCAAGGCAAGTTTCCTGATTTCTACGAGAAGCACATGGCACCTATTGCCAAGCTGATCAGCCTGGATGGTTCTTTCAAACCTGATTTTACGGCTCTGGCCGATATTCATTTTACTTCAACCTCTCAGTTTGACCTGGCCACTGGCAACAGAAATTACACATATGCCTTTACCGCCATTGGCATATTCATTTTGCTTTTGGCCTGTATCAATTATGCCAACCTGGCTTCTGCCCGTGCAGCCAGTAGGTCGAAGGAAGTAGGTGTTAGAAAATCATTGGGTTCTACCCGTGGCAGCCTGATTACCCAATTTCTGGCAGAATCAATGATGGTCTCATTGCTCTCTATGGTCTTGGCTTATGGACTTGCCGCCCTACTCACCAATGGCATTGGTTTGAGCTCTATTCTGGGCAGAGAGCTGGTATTCGCTCCGTTTGCAGACATGACGCTTCTGTTTGGGTCGCTTGCAATAACACTCTTGATCGGTTTTGCCTCAGGCATGTACCCGGCCTTTTATCTATCAGCCATCTCTACCGTAAAAGCGCTAAAAGGAGCCGCCAAAAGCGGTCGTGCCAGCATGAATATGCGCAAAGCCATGGTAGCCTTTCAGTTCTTTATCTCCATAGGGGTTATCATTTCTACCCTCTTGATGAAGGATCAAATCCAATTTTTGAATGACAAAGACCTGGGCTTTAACAAAGACAATGTGGTGATCGTGCCTATTCAGGATACGGCCGTGAATAACAGGATTGATGCCATCAAAAATGCCTTACAGCAAAACCCGGGGGTGGTTGGCGTAACTGATGCTGTGGCCGTTGGTGGCGATACCAACCTTGGGAATAACCTGCTGGGAGCCACCAAGTCGCTGGTGAAGGTAGAAACTGCCGATTCGCTTACTGTAGACGACACCTTTCCCGTCATCTTTGTTGGTGATGATTATGTAGAGACCATGCAATTGACAATGGCTGAGGGTAGAAACTTTGATGTGAATCAAAAATCTGATGAAACTCAATCTGTCCTGGTAAATGAAACTATGGTAGCCAAAATGGGCTGGAATGACCCCATAGGACGCACCATGAGCCTGCCCTTCCCCGGTGCTGCTCAACAAAAAGTCATTGGAGTTGTACAAGACTTTAATGCCTTCTCACTTCATCAGGAAGTAGAGCCTACCATTATCTTCCATAGAAAAGTAAGTCCATTTCTGGCACAACAAGGTGGTTTCTCCTCTTTCCATATCCACATCAATGGTGATGCACTGAGACCCACCATGGATTTTATAGAACAAACTTTCAGAGAGTTGGACCCAAGGCATCCCTTTGAGTATCGCTTCCTCGACACCCGTGCCGAAGAACTTTACAGAGATGATACCCGCCAAAGTAAGCTGACTGGTATCCTGTCCTATATCTGTATCTTCATCTCCTGCCTGGGATTGTTAGGACTTGCCAGCTTCAGTACATCGCAGCGTATCAAAGAAATAGGCGTTCGTAAAGTACTTGGTGCCAGCATCTCACAACTGGTATACCTGATCTTCAGAGATGTCTTGATGCTGATCATCATTGGTTTCATTATCTCCATTCCTGTGTCCTACTTTGTGATCAACCAATGGCTACAGGAGTTTGCCTACCAAATGCCTTTGGGACAAATGTTGCTACTCGCGGCCATTATCTCCGGAGTACTGGCCATCCTGGTCTCTTTCCTCACAGTGAGCTACCATTCGCTTAAAGCGGCCAGTCAAAACCCCGTAAGGGCTTTGAGATACGAATAGAAAAGTATCAACCCGGATTGTGCAATAGACTTTCTATTTCACGATTCGGGTTTTAGTATAAATCTTACTTCACTATTGCTTTACCGGGGCCTTGTTAAGAGGGTCCTGGTTCTTTTGTTTTAGGTCAACCAAAATTGTCCAGAATCGTCCACATTTCAGTGCGAATTCGCACATGATCAGGCCTTACCACAAGGCTTGAATATAGTTATTCAATTGCTAGTCAGACACTTAAGTCTTTTGGCATGTTAAATGTCTCAAACAGGTAGACCACACGTGTGTAGACCTAGAATATGAAGAGTATTATGTATGCCCTCAGGGTACTGCTCAAGAACAAATTTTACTCGTTCCTGAACATTTTTGGCCTGGCCATTGGCCTTTCCGTGGCCATGATCATCCTGCTTTACGTCCAGAAAGACTTTAGTTACGACAAGCACCACGAGAACTGGGACCAGATTTATCGCATAGAGTCTAAGTTCAAGATCAACGGCAAAAACGATGAGTTTGCGCTTACCTCTTTTGTGCTTGCGGAAATGATGGCGGAAGCTTACCCGGAAGTCCAAAGTTTCACCCGTTTTCAGAATGCCAACCGCCAGCTTTTCAGAAAAGGAGATCAACAATACTATATTGAAAACATGATGTGGGCCGATTCTTCGGCTACCGAGATGTTTACGCATGAGTTTATCTATGGCGATCCCAAAACGGCCCTGGCTGAACCGAGAAGCATAGTATTGACAGAAAGTATTGCCCAAAGAATTTATGGCGATGCCAATCCACTGAATGAGATTCTGGAAACAGATCAGAACCGATTCGTGGTCAAAGGGGTGATCAAAGACATGCCCGACAATGTGCACATGCGCTATGACGGATTGATGTCGATCAGCACCTTCACATCCGGTCAACCAGCTTTAAATGCACAGCAAAAGGCGCAGCAGCTATGGAACATTCAGCTCTACTCTTTCCTGAAGCTGCCCAAAAACTACGATCCTAAAAACATTTACGACAAGTTCCAGGACTTCTTCGATCAGCACATGGCACCGCTTGCCCGTCAGGCCAACTTGGGTGATGCAGGCTTTACCCCAAGACTGGTGCCTCTCGATGAAATCCACTTTGGTTCTGAAGTACAGTATGACCTACCCACTGGGAACAAGGCCTACACCTATTCCTTCATGGCCATTGGTATTTTCATCCTCATATTGGCCAGCATTAACTACATGAACCTGGCCACCGCCAGGGCCACCAACCGCTCTAAAGAAGTGGGCGTAAGAAAAGTACTGGGTTCTACCCGAGCCAAGCTAAGAGGTCAGTTTATGAGCGAATCCATTGTGATAGCCTTTCTGTCTCTGCTCTTGGCGGTATTGATGGTAAACATCCTCATACAAGGCACAAACCTCAATGAATTGCTCGGTAAAGAATTGCAGCTCGATTTCATTGGCAACCCAATATTGCTCTTTGGCTCACTGGGTGTTACCCTCATGATCGGATTGCTCTCAGGACTTTATCCTGCCTTTTATCTCTCAGCCATTTCAGTGCTGGTAGCCATGAAGGGCAGCGTTAAGACAGGTCCCGGAAGCCTCTTTCTCAGAAAAATCCTGGTGGCTTTTCAGTTCTTTATTTCTATTGGCGTAGTAATTGCCACGCTGCTCATGGGCGATCAGATCAGCTTTATGCGCAACAAAGACCTGGGCTTTAACAAAGACAATGTGATTCTGGTGCCCATGCAAGACACCACAGTGCGGAACAGAACAGACTTTATCAAAGCTGAACTGCTGCAAAACCCCAATATACTCGGAGTAACTGACGCCTTCGGCATTGGTGGCAGCATACAGGTAGGCAATAGCCTCTTGGGCGCTGGCAGACGCCTGCTCAATGCTGAAACATCTGAAGACTCCACCTTTATCCAGGACACTTTTAATGTGCTCACTGTTGGTAAGGATTATACCGAAACCATGAACATGGAAGTAGTTGTTGGACGTGATTTTAACGAAGACCTTGCCTCCGACATTAGCACCAAAGTATTAGTTAACGAAGCACTGGTAGAGAAAATGGGTTGGGAAGACCCCATCAACAAAGTAGTGAGCGGTATTGGGGCACCTACCCCAACACGAGTGGTGGGCGTCATTCGCGACTTCCATGCCTTTTCGCTGCATGTAAAAGTGGAGCCAACGGTGATCTTCCGATACAATATTCAGAACCCACAGGCTGGTGGACTGCCTACTTTTATGATCAATGTGAAGGCTGGTACACTGCCAGAGACCATCAACTTCCTGGAAACCCGCTTCACCGAACTGGATGCCAAGCACCCATTCGAATATTCATTCCTCGATCAGCAAGCTGAAGAGCTTTATAAGGCCGACCAGAAGCAAAGCACACTCACAGGCATTCTGTCTTACATCTGCATACTCATTTCTTGCCTGGGACTCTTAGGCCTATCCTCTTTCACCACTACTACCCGCATCAAAGAGATTGGGGTGAGGAAAGTGCTTGGTGCCACGGTACCACAGCTGGTGTTTATGATCTTCAAAGACATCATGATTTTGGTGAGCATTGGCTTTGTCATCGCCACACCGGTGGCCTATCTGGTCATTCAGGACTGGCTGCAGGTATTTGAGTACCGCATGCCACTACAGACGCTCATTATAGCTGCTGCGGCCATTGCGGGCATTATCTCGCTCATTGTGGCCTTCCTTACAGTGAGCTTCCACTCATTGAAGGCAGCAAGGCAAAATCCGGTCAAGGCCCTGCGCTACGAGTAAAGACATTCTATTTTTATCACCACTAACCTACAAAGGCCAGGCACATGTCTGGCCTTTGTTTTTGATAAGCATTCGGCCCCAACTCTGAAGGATTAGGCTAAATTAAGTTTATCCGTCCGACCGCTTTGAGCGGTCGGACGGTTGGCTTCGGATCTTCGGTGTTCAAGGAGCGGTCGGACGGTTTCTACCTCCAACTCTACCCAATAAAAAAACCCCGCCCTGTCAAAAGCGAGGTTCTGAGCCTGGCAGTACCAGGTTATCAAACCGAATTAATGCGTTATTTTCAAATCAGACAATCAGCCATATCTCATAATGGTGATTAAACCTGAATGAAAGTAGCACAAAAGTGACCAGCGGAAATCATCCGGTAAAGTGCGCAAGAATGCACCAGTAAACATTTTTGGGCAGCAATTCCTGTCTGGAGCATTTACCTGCCGGAACATCTGTGAAGGTAGGCTCGCCTGCCTGCACACAGGGCCATTTCGGACTCATACAATTGCTACCATCGGGGCTGCGGCTGTAGTGCCAAAAAATAAAACCCCGCAACAGCCGAAGCCAATGCGGGGTTTTGAATATGTTAAAGTCAGTGAGACTTACTTCTCCTCCTCTACAAAGGGAGAAAAATCGATCTTATCAGCAGCTTCCTTAAACTCCTTCCACTCTTTGTCATAGAAAGCATTGGCCTTTTCCATCAACTCAGCCCAGTGGGCTTTGATCTGCGTCAAGAGGCGTTCCTGAGTAGGGCCAGGCATGTCATTGGAACCAGAAATATAGAAGCTGGTAAAGAAGGCATTGGTCAGCAGTGGCTGCTTTTCCGGCATGCGATACTCCGGTCCGTTATAGTCCTCTCCCAACACACGCTCGCGGAAAGCTTCGATGCTTTTCTTCATCTCGCCCGCTTGCTTCTTAATGTCCTTGAACTCATCGCCTTTACGATCTTTCAAGGCATTCAGCAGCTTATCTGCTTGTCCATGAGTATCATTCCAATGAGTCATCTCTTTGTTCATGGTTTCCACGATGTCGTAAAACTCCTGCAGTTTGTCGTGCCTGGCGGCCAGTATGCTTCTGGAAACTTCCACCCTTGGGTCTCCCTTCACCTGAATGGAAGTAGAGTCTTTCACATCACCATAAGTGAATACTACTTTGTAAGTGCCTGGCAATACTTGCTGACCTCCAGGCTCAGGTGCATTTTCACGAGGGGCACGTCTGCTTGGATAGCTCACCCCTTTCTCGTTCATGCCCCAGTTCACTACATTCAAGCCATTGGTGGGTGTATGCTTCAAGGTCCTGATCTTTTCATCAGCACTGTTGTAGATTTCTACAAGCACCTCTTTGAACTCTACAGTGTCAGCAGGTTCTTTCTCTTTTTCTACTTCAGGCTCGGCCTTCTTCTTTTTCTTGCGCTTGCCTTTTTTCTTCTCTTCCTCAGGCTCTTCTTTCTTTTGGTCCTTAGGATTGTTCGCGTAGAATTTCAGCATGGCCTGACCAGAGCGGTTACGGCCCACAAAGGTGGCATTACCTGCATTGCCATTGCCCATTGGGCTGCGATAATTCACCATGTAGGCGGTCGCTGGCTCAACAGCTGCCAGTGTAGCGTTCATGGTTTCCACTCCGTTAGAAGCCAGTAGTCTTAATGGTCTGATGTCATCCATGATGAAGATGCCCCTGCCAAAGCTCCCAATTACCAGGTCATGCTCGGTGGGGTGAATGGTCATGTCCATGGTAGACACCGTAGGGTAATCGTTGGTCCACTGTGTCCAGGTATTGCCACCATCTACAGTTACGTACAGTCCGAATTCGGTGCCATAAAACATGAGGTTGGGCGCTACTGCATCCTGAATAAAGGACAGAGAATAGCCCCAGATATCACTTCCACTGATCAGTGATGTCCAGGTGGCGCCATAATCAGTCGTCTTTAGCAAGTATGGCTCAAAGTCGAACCTGCGGTAGTTATTGATCACTACCACTGCTTCACCTTTGTTGTGCTTTGAGGCTCTTACCTGCGCTACCCAGCTTCCGGCTGGCACACCGCTCAGGTTGGCACTCAGGTCAGTCCAGTTGCTACCGCCATCACGGGTGATCTGTACTTTACCATCATCGGTACCTGCCCAAATCACGCCTTGCTCCAGCGGACTCGGCTCTATGGCCAAAATGGTAGTGTGATTCTCCGCACCTGTCGCGTCCATGGTCAATCCACCACTGAATCGCTGCCTTTGCTTGGTAGTATCGTTGGTAGTAAGGTCAGGGGAAATCACCTCCCAGGTATCGCCTTTGTTGGTGCTTTTGTGTACAAACTGGCTACCGAAATAGATGGTGCTGTTGTCAAAAGGATCCTGCGCAATGGCCGAATTCCAGTTGAAACGAAGTCTCAAGTCCTTATCCGGGTGTGTAGGTCTTACGAATTTACCATGGCCAGAAACCTTGTCATATCGCTGTACAAAACCCTCTTGCGACTGAGAATAACCATAGCGTGAATCATCAGGATCAGGCAATGGATCGAAGCCATCACCACCACTGATTTCGAAATAGTAGTCGTTTCTTAAGCCACCAAAGCGCCAGTTGTAAGCCGGACCGGTCCAGGTGCCATTGTCTTGCATGCCGCCATATACATTGTATGGCGTCTCGTTGTCCACTGCTATGTGGTAGTACTGGCCCAGTGGCAGGTTCTCCACAAAGCGCCATGCCTCACCTCCATCACGGGTGATTGACAGGCCTCCATCATTGCCCAATACCATGAATTTGGGGTCGTCAGGGTTCACGTAAAGCGCGTGATTGTCTACATGTACCAGAGATGAATTGAAAAGTCGCTCGAAGTTTTTACCACCGTCTTCACTCACATTCACAAAGGTGAAAATACTGTAGATTCTGTTCTCATTCTTCGGGTCTACATAAATATCGGCATAGTAAAAGGGTCGGTTACCTATGCTGTTACTGGTGCTTTGCAGTGTCCAATTATAGCCGCCATCATCTGAGCGATAAAAGCCATTGGTTTCAGCTTCCACCAGGGCGTAAACTACTTCTGGGTTATTAGTAGAAATAGCCAATCCCATTCTGCCCATTTCTCCTTTTGGCAGGCCATCCTCACCGGTTAGTTCTTTCCAGTTGTCACCACCGTCTACGGTCATGTAGAGGCCAGAGCCTTCTCCACCTGATTTGAAAAACCAGGGCTCACGGTTGTGCTCCCACATGGCCACAAAGAGCTTGTCGGGGTTAGAAGGGTCAATGATCATGTCGGCTGCTCCTGTGCGCTCATTCACTTTCAGAATGTGCTCCCAGGTTTTACCGCCATCTGTGGTTTTGAAAACGCCTCTTTCAGGGTGTGCACCCCAGGGTGAACCGATGGCCCCCACATAAACGGTACTCGGATCTTCCGGATGGATGATGATGCGGTGGATGTTGCGGGTCTTCTCCAGCCCCATCAGCTCCCAACTTTTACCAGCATCGAGGCTTCGGTAAATCCCATAGCCTCCTGTTACGCTATTTCTGGGGTTACCTTCTCCAGTCCCCACCCAGAGCACATCCGGATTTTTCTGAGAGATGGCCACAGCACCTATAGAGGCTACTTTTTCTTCTTCAAAGATGGGTTCCCAGTCAATGCCGCCACTAACAGACTTCCACAGGCCGCCAGAAGCGGTGCCTACATACATCACTTGCGTATTGCTGCGCACCACATCAATGCTGGTGACTCGACCACTCATGCCAGCCGGACCAATGTTCCGGGGGCTGATGGCCTTTAGTTTGTCCAGGTCGAGCTGTTGGGCCTGGGTATTGCTCTGGCCCATTGTCAATAGCATCAGTAGCCCGGTAAAAAATCGGTATTTGATATTAAAAGTTCTCATGGTCACGTTCAATGTCTTGTTTTCATATTCTATGCAGCAGTTTCCAACAAAATGGAGCAGGAGCAAATCGTATTTTGACCAGCGGTAATTGGCCTTGAATTGCAGCAAGAATGGCTTAGTAGAATTGTAATTAACTCATCCTCAAGCTGCTTTTAGGGGATAAAATGTCTTTAAAAAAAATCGCTTCTATTTTCACGAGACTGTTTGGTGAAATGAGAGTCATTCTCTTATATTTGCAGTCCTTTCGCGAGAAAGGAGGTTCAGCATAAACCGAACACTTTGGAGAGGTGGGTGAGTGGCTGAAACCACATGTTTGCTAAACATGCGTGCGGGTGAACCGTACCGGGGGTTCGAATCCCCCTCTCTCCGCAACAAACCCCGCGTTGGCTCTGCCAACCGGGGTTTTGTCTTTTAGGGCGCTGGATGTTTACATCCGAGTGACTGAAAAGACAAAACCCCATGATTCGCTATAGCGAATCGGGGTTTGTTGCAAGGCCCACCCCAAAAGGGATCAGCGCAAGCTAATCCATTTCGTTCATAATCATGGCGCAGCTTCAATCCCCCCAGCCCCCTTCGCCAAGGGGGAGTGTTTGGGGGTATAAATGGAGATCAAGCACAACTATTCACAAAATCATGATAGCTAAACAGCTTGGCAGGGACCATGCCGACATGGAGGCTTCAAGGAAGAGTGGTTTAGAGAAGTTAAGGGCTTTGAGTTTAAAAGTTCAGCCGGTTTTGTTGCCGGGTCCACCAAAAGGTATCAGCGCAAGCTAATCCAATCATGCTGGTTGGTGACAACACCAACCAGGGCGGAGGAGAAAACCGCTTTGAAATAAAGCACTTTCAGCATTCCTCTTTTTAATTGGGGATGACTAACTTCAAACACCATTACCACTCCAAAACACATTGGTCCCTATGCGCACAAGAATTCTCTCCCTCCTCCTCTTTCTATGCTTATCCGTTAGTCTTTCTGCACAGGTAATTGCTACTACTGAAGATGGTAAAAAAGTGGTGCTCAAATCTGATGGTACCTGGATGAGTTTGGAAGATTATACCAAGTCGCTAAGTGGTGGGCAGCCTGCAACAACCAAAGGAAAGAAGAGGGGTGAAAAAGAAAAAGCAACCGCCCCTGCCCCAGTGAAAGTCATAACCATGGATGACTTTGCCTGTGGGGAGATTATAGGCACTAAAACAAACAGGCAAACCCAGGAGGAGGAAAAGTCATTGAGTGAAGAGTTGCTGCTTTCTGAAGCTGGTGCTGCAACTGAGGTAAAGACCTTATTGAGTGTGAATTCGGCCAAGACTTATCTCTGGGACATGATGATTAAAGGCCAACAAGGTTGCCAGAAAGAAACCCCATTGGTAACGGTGACCTTTAAAGATGGCAAAAGCATAAAACTCAAAGTGGCCAATGACTTTCTGTGTGACAACAGGATCTCGCTATTCCTGAGCAAAGGTCTGGGTAATAAAAACGACCTTAAAGCCTTGAAGACTAAGCCCATGAGCAAGATTACTGTAAAGACAACCCTGGGAGATGTTGAAGAAGACCTGGATGATCGTCAGGCCGCTATTTTGCAGAAAGCCTTTAATTGTTTGGGTGGGAAATAAGGGTTAGGGTCACCTCCAAGAGATTGCAGCGGTTGCTGCCTACGTTAGGCAGGCTTTCGCTACAAGGTGATTGCTTCGGTCGCTGCCTACGTTAAGCAGACTTTCGCTACAAGGAGATTGCCGCGGTCACTGACCATCTGTTGATGGTCAGGTTTCCTCGTAAAACGATAATTAACGGATTCCTTCAATCACTGTCCGCCTGTCTATGGACGGGTTTTCTCGCAAAACCTTAGAAGCTTTCTCTTAAAGAGAAGGTCTGGTTCATACGGCTGATCAGCTTGTCTGACTCAGGGAAGTTCAGGGTCTGCTGGCCATCTGAGTAGGCTTCTTCTGGCTTCTCGTGGGTTTCGTAAATCACACCATCAGCTCCGGCCATGATGCTCGCCAGGGCAATCTTCTCTACATGATGTCGAATACCAATACCATGCGAAGGATCTGCAATCACTGGCAGGTGCGTCTTTTCCTTCAGTACCGGAATGGCATTCAGGTCCATAGTATTGCGCGTGGCTTTCTCATAGGTACGGATACCGCGTTCGCAAAGCAGCAGGCGCTCGTTACCAGCACTAAATACGTATTCGGCTGAGTACAACAACTCATCGATGGTGCCAGAGATACCGCGTTTGATCATCACAGGTTTGTCGGTGTTCTTCCCCAGTTCGTCCAGCAGGTTGAAGTTTTGCGTATTTCGGGCTCCCACCTGATAGATGTCTACATAAGGGTCCATTTCTTCAATCTGGCTCACCTGCATCACCTCGGTTATGATTTTGATGCCTGCTTCACGGGCCATTTCATACCAGAGTTTCAGTCCGTCAATGCCCATACCACGGAATGAGTAAGGAGAACTTCTTGGCTTATAAACTCCACCACGCATCACACGAATGCCATTGGCTTTCAGGTGTTCGAGGGTCTTCCTGATCTGCTCTTCTCCTTCAATAGAACAAGGCCCGGCCATGATCTCGAAACCACCTTCCTGGATCACCACTCCATCACCTAAGTCGATTTGGGTAGGCTTCACCTTCCACTTTTTCGAAACCAGCTTGTAGTCGTCCGACACAATATGAATGTCTTTGATGCCGTCCATATAGCCGATGGTGCGGATGTCAAAATCCTTTTTACCAATCCCGATCAGGTAGTCGCCTTTTTGGGTTTTAACTTCTGTTGGCTTGTATTTGAGCCCTTTCACACGGTTGATAATGGCCGTTTTCTGGACTTCGTCTATTTCTTGTTCGAATTGAATGATCATGGTGTTAAGTCGGAAGTCGGAAGACAGAAGTCGGAAGTTTAGTATACTATCCAACGAAGTTCTTTCCGGGTTTCTATTCTATTTTTTTATTTGGAGACTAAGAGTCAGAAGTGAGTTCAAAACTCAAAGTCTGCATTTAGTTAATTATCTCTTTTACAAATTTCTCTACTTTCTCAGGTATTGCTCCTTCGCCTGCCAGGGCTTTGATAAAGGCGCTGCCTATAATGGCGCCATTGGCATTGGCACAGGCCTTGTCAAAGGTTTCGGCATTGGAAATACCAAAGCCAATCAACGTTGGGTTCTTCAAATTCATTCCCTTAACACGTGCAAAATAGGCCGACTGGTCTTGTGAAATACTCGACTTGGCACCAGTGGTGCTGGCCGAGGAAACCATGTAGATAAATCCATTGGAATTATCGTCAATCTCCCTGATGCGGGCCTCTGCCGTTTGCGGAGTGATAAGGAAGATATTGTACAAACCATGTTTGTCGAAAATGGCTTTGTAAGTTTCCAGGTACTCAAACATGGGCAGGTCAGGCAAAATCAGACCGTCCACACCCACTTCCTGGCATTTGGCACAAAAGGCTTCGATTCCGTATTGCACAATGGGGTTGATATAGCCCATCAACACGAAAGGGGTCTGCACCTTTTCCCGAATGCCCTCCAGCTGCTGCAGCAAAAGCTTCAAGCTCATACCGTTGTCCAGAGCAATGCCATTACTCTCCTGGATGGTTGGTCCATCTGCCACCGGATCTGAAAAGGGAATGCCTATTTCGATCAGGTCGGCACCGGCACTTTGCAGGCTTTCCATGATCTCAACCGTATCGTTCAGCGCAGGATATCCGGCCGTGAAGTACACATTGAGGATGCGCTCTTGCTTGGTTTCAAAAAGTTGATCTATTCTGTTCATGTCTTGAGTATTGGGTAGCTGGGCAATGGGTATTGTGTAGAAAGTACTCACTACTCAATACCCATTACCTTCTACCATCAGTATTTACCCCATTTGATGTAGGTTTCCAGGTCCTTGTCTCCCCTTCCGGAAAGGTTCAGTACCACCACATCACTGGATTCAAATTTCATTTGGTTTAAAGCTGCCAAAGCATGAGAGGTCTCGATGGCTGGAATGATTCCTTCCAGTCGGCTGAGCTGTATTCCTGCCTTCATGGCTTCATCATCCGTAGCACTATAAAACTGTGCCCTGCCCGTCTCATACAGGTGAGCGTGTACCGGACCAATGCCCGGATAGTCGAGCCCGGCCGAGATGGAATAAGGCTCTACCACCTGACCATCTTCGGTTTGCATGAGCAAGGTCTTGCTGCCATGCAGCACACCAGGTTTACCGAGTACGGTTGTAGCCGCAGATTCGCCTGTATCGTTGCCTTTTCCGGCTGCTTCTACAGCCACCAGTTTCACTGCTTCCTCATCATAATAGTGATAGAAAGCACCCGCTGCATTGCTGCCTCCACCCACACAGGCGATGACATAGTCAGGGTTTTCCGTCCCGACCTGCTCCTTCAGTTGTGTCTTGATCTCTGCACTGATGACAGACTGGAAACGTGCCACCATTTCAGGGTAAGGATGTGGACCTACCACCGACCCGATGATGTAATGGGTATCAGTAGGGTTGTTGATCCAATGGCGCATGGCCTCATTGGTAGCGTCTTTCAGGGTGCGACTGCCACTTTTCGCAGCGCGTACCTCAGCGCCCAGAATGCGCATGCGCTCAACATTCGGTCGTTGACGAGCCATGTCTATTTCGCCCATGTACACAATGCACTCTACCCCCATCAGCGCACAGACAGTAGCCGTAGCCACGCCATGCTGACCAGCTCCGGTTTCAGCTATGATTTTCTGCTTCCCTAATCGCTGAGCCAACAGAATCTGCCCAACGGTATTGTTCACCTTGTGAGCACCAGTATGGCAAAGATCTTCTCTCTTCAGGAAAATTTTGGCTCCATACTGCTCAGAAAGGCGTTCGGCCAGGTAGAGCGGAGTAGGTCGACCTACAAAATCTCTTAGTAGATGGTCAAACTGTTTTATGAAATCGGGATCCGTAATGATCTGCTCATAGTTCTCCTTCAACTCTTCCACATTCGGGTAGAGCATTTCCGGGATGTAGGCCCCGCCAAAGTTTCCGTAATATCCTCTTTCGTCAACTTTTACCTTCATAATTCATTTTTTATAAACCTCCGGATTCAGCTTCTGCATCAGTATCTCCGGTTGGTTAATTGGTTCAAAACCATATTTCTTATACAAACCATGGGCATCACTGGTTGCCAGCATTTGCCTTCTTAGCCCTTGTAAATCAGGGTGGCCTTCATAGGTGTCCATGATCAGTTTTGAGATGCCTTGCCCGCGGTGCGAATCCAGCACAAATACGTCAGCCAGATAGGCAAAAGTAGCCTTATCGGTCACTGCCCTGGCAAAGCCCACTTGATTTCCATCCTGATCAAATGCCCCGAAACAAATTGAGTTTTCGATAGACTTTTCCACCACCTCCTTTGGTATGCCTTTGGCCCAATAGCTCTCAGTCAGGAAACCATGGATAATCTCCAAATCGAGTCTATTCCGATCAGAACTTATGCTATATATCGCTTTTGAATTATCCATTTGTTATCAACCCTTGTTCATTATATCGACTAGTTTTTCTACCTGGCCTATATCTTTCAACCCTGGTTCCAATTCAAACCTTGAATTCACATCCAAAGCATGAATGGGTAATCCATCTAGTTCGCCCAGTTCGATGATGTTATTCAAATCAAGACCTCCACTCAGGAAAAACGGCACCTCCTGGTCGTAACCCTTCAATAGACTCCAATCAAAAGCCTTTCCGATTCCACCTCTGGCCTTGCCTTTGGTATCGAAAAGGAAAAAGTCCACAAAAGGATTGTATTTGCGGAGCATCTTGAAATCAAAACTTTCACCTACTGAGAACACCTTCATTACTCTGATGCCAATGGCATAGAGTTCAGCCACATAGTCCACCGACTCATCACCATGCAATTGCACTAAATCGAGTCCATATTTTCGTACCTGAGCCTTCAAATATTCAATGGAGGCATTTACGAAAACGCCCACCTTTTCAGTAGTGGCAGGAAAAGACTGAAGCAATTCGGCATCCAGCTCCTCTCCCACATGCCTGGGCGACTTTTCATAGAAGATAAAACCCATATAGTCAGGCTTCAGCGCAAGCAGCTGCCTGATATTTTCCGGGTCTCTCATTCCACAAACTTTGAGTCGCATTGCTATTTCGTTAATAGTTATTGGTTAATGGTTATTTGTTGTTGTCAGAAGCTTTCGCACGCTGTAGATAGTTGATAAAACCATTTAACAGTCGTAGGCATTTTTCAAGTCTGGTTTGAAACTGGTCTAAAGTCTTTTGGTCAACGTATTCCTCATCTAAGGCTGTAATTAGGTGGTCAAGTGTTTCGGTCAATGAACCTCTTGCCTGCCTACAGAATTGAATATTCTCTTGATAATGGAACCGACCATGACCTTCTGCAATGTTAGCTGTCACCGATCTCGATGATCTCCTTATTTGCTGGGTAAGGTCATATTTTTCTTCAGGCGGAAAAGTTTTAGCAAGCGTAGAAACCTCCTTTTTGAGCTCTCTGGCTTCTTTCCAACATTCAAGTTCTGTAAAGCTGTTCAGTCTCATAACCAACCAATCACTATTAACTATTAACCGTTAACCTTTTGACTCTTTCAATAAAGTCGGCTGCTGTTAATTCTGGTCTTCCAGTTTTCATAAAGGTCTCACCTATCAAGAAGCCTTTGTAGCCATGTCCCATCAAGTCGACAATGGTTTCTGGGTTACTGATACCGCTTTCAGAGATTTTCACAAACTCGCTTGGTATAGCGCTGGCCAAAACCTTGGAGGTATCAACCGATACTTCAAAAGTCTTTAGGTTGCGATTGTTAACGCCCACCACATCCAGGCTGTCATTCAAGTGGGAATCCAATTCTTCCTTGCCATGCACCTCCATCAGTACTTCAAGACCCAGGCTCTGAGCAAAAGCTGCCAGCTCCTTTAATCGTGCTGGTTCCAATCCTGCGGCTATCAATAATATAGCATCGGCACCTATCGACTTTGCTTCAATAATCTGGTACTCATCAATGACAAAGTCTTTTCTAAGCACCGGACAGAAATTGTACTTACGCGCGGTTTCCAAATCGGCACTGCTGCCTCCGAAAAACTCAGAGTCGGTAAGTACTGACAAGGCCGCGGCACCCGCCTGCATATAGCCGATGGTAGTTCGCTCCACCTTTGCGTGGGCATTGATAACGCCTTTGGAAGGTGATTTGCGTTTAAACTCAGCAATGATGCCCGTTTTATCGTCTCGCAATAAGTACTTCTTCAGCGACACAGGTTTACCCTCGAAATAGGTGCTCTGCTCCAGCAGTTTTGCCGGAAACAGGCTTTTTCGCTCAGCGACTTCCTGCTGCTTATGAGCGATAATTTTTTCTAGTATATCCATTTTTAGTCGATGGCCGTCAGTCGATAGTCCATGGACCATTGACTATCGACCGATTGCTCTTTATTGTTCCAATATCTTTTTAAATGTTATCAGCGCTTTGCCCGATTCCAGCGATTCTCTGGCATGTCCCAAGGCATCTTCTGTGCTATATCCTTTGCCACATTGCAGGGCCATGGCCGCATTGGCTATTACCACATTGTTCTGTGCCTCAGTGCCTTCACCATTGAGTATCTTCTCGAAAATTTGAGCTGACTCCTCAACCGTTTCTCCACCAAAAATGGCTTCTGGCTTTATAGTTTCCATACCCAAATCAGTTGGGTTCACTATGTCTTCGCTTATGTGGGTAATCTTCTTAAATCCACCCGTCAACGATACTTCATCGTAACCATCGAGTGCATGCAAAATCACAAATTGCTTGTCTGTCTTTTGATACAAATAGCCATAAAGTCGGGCCAGTTCCAGGCTGAATACTCCCACCAATTGCTTCTTAGGAAAAGAAGGGTTCACCATTGGCCCCAGCATGTTGAAGAAGGTTTTCACACCCAGGTCACGCCTGATTGGGGCTACATTCTTCATGGCCGGGTGAAACAGTGGTGCATGCAGAAAGCAAAGTCCACATTCATCCAAACTCTTCCTCAATCGACCAACATCATTGGTAAACTCATAGCCAAAATGTGCCATCAGGTTGGACGAACCAGACACTGAAGAAACACCATTATTGCCATGCTTGGCCACATTCTGACCCGCTCCAGCCACTATGAAAGACGACAGGGTAGAAATGTTAAAGGTGTTCTTTCCATCACCACCGGTACCGCAAAGATCGATGGCATCGTATTCGGGAATGTCAACCGGCACGCAGAGTTCCAGCATGGCATCGCGAAAGCCTTCCAGTTCTTCCACCGTAATGCTGCGCATCAGGTAAACGGTCAGGAATGCCGCCACCTGACTTTGGTTGTACTCACCCTGCGCCAGGTTGATCAGAATCTCCTTGGCCGTCTGCTTGTCCAGTGACTTGTATTCAATCAGTTGATTTAGAATCTCCTTCATGACTTGTTTTCATTATTATCGTTGATCCAATTCTTTAGTAGCTGGTGCCCATACTCAGTCATTATGGACTCAGGGTGAAACTGCACCCCACGCACATCATATTCCTTGTGGGCAATGGCCATGATCTCTCCAAATTCATCCAGAGCCGTGATCTCAATCTCCTCTCCCAGCTTATCCTTGTCCACATTCCAGCTATGGTAATGGCAAATGCGATATTCCTCAGGCATCTCATCGAAGAGTCGATCCGTTTTCTTCACCACCTTCACTTGACTGGAAACACCATGCAGCACAGTTGGCATGTTGTACAACTCCGCTCCATAAGCTTCGGCAATGCCCTGATGGCCCAGGCAAACACCCAGGATGCTTTTTGTAGATCCATACCTTGTGATCAATTCAGGCATAATGCCTGCTTCTTCCGGTATACCCGGTCCGGGTGAAAGCAATATCTTATCGTATTGATCGACTGCTTCCAGGTCGATTTGATCGTTTCTGAAAACGTCTATATCATTTTCATAACCCAGTTCCTTGAGGTAATGCACCAAGTTGTAGGTGAAAGAATCGTAATTATCGAGCACTAGTATTTTCATATTTCAGTAATCAGTGAATCAGAGATTCAGTAAATCAGGGGGTCTCCTTTTTCGATTTGATTAAATAATTGATGTACCCATTAAGCATTCTGATGCATTCTTCAGCTTGCTTATCAAGTTGAGTGTACAATGCTTCATCGATATACTCCTCATCGATTGCCACGGTCAAATGATCCTGAACTTCGGTTAAAGAACCTCTGGACTGTCTGCAAAACTGAATATTCTCCTGATAGTGGTATCTACCATACCCTTCTGCAATATTGGCCGTTACTGACCTGCTAGCCCTGATTAGCTGATCGGTCAACTTATATTTTTCTTCAGCAGGAAATGACTTTGCAATTTTCGAAAGGTCTTTTCTCAAGACTCTCGACTTTTTCCAAACCTCCAATTCTTTAAAACTCTTGCTCATAACCTGATTCCTGTTTCCCTGGTTTCCTGATTTCCTGATCCCTGATTACCTAATTTCCTGTGCCACCTCGATTGCACTTCGCAAGGCTGCTAGCTTATTATTCACTTCCTGCAGCTCCGATTCTCTTTTCGACTTGGCCACAATTCCTGCTCCTGCCTGATAGTAGAGCGTATTGCTCTGACTAAGGAATGAGCGGATCATAATGGCATGGTTGAAGTCGCCATTGAAGCCCATGAAACCAATAGCACCACCGTAATAACCCCTGCGTGTGCTCTCATAGTCGTTGATAAGCTGCATGGCCCTCACCTTTGGCGCACCACTGAGCGTTCCAGCTGGAAAAGTCCCTGAAATCATTTGCGTGGAATCCATGTTTTCATTGAGCGTACCCGTCACTTTTGATACCAGATGAATAACGTGGGAGAAATATTGAATTTCCTTATAAGTTTCTACCACCACATTGCTACCAGCACGGCTCAAGTCATTGCGAGCCAAGTCTACCAGCATTACATGTTCTGAGTTCTCCTTCGGATCGTCATGCAGTTTCTTGGCCAATTCAGCGTCTGCTTCGTCATTACCCGTTCTGCGGAATGTGCCGGCTATGGGGTGAATGGTGGCCTTTCTGTCCTTGATCACCAACTGTGCTTCCGGTGAAGAGCCAAAGATTTTGAAGCTGCCATAATCGAAGTAGAACAGGTATGGAGAAGGGTTTACCGACCTCAGGGCTCTGTAGACATTGAACTCATCGCCCTTAAAGCCACTTTGGAAACGCCTGGAAAGTACGATCTGAAAAACGTCTCCCCTAAAGCAATGCTCCATGCCCTTGTCTATCATCTCCAGGAACTGCTCATCGGTATAATTGGAGGCTTCCTTCTCGGTAGTTCTAAATTCGTAAGAAGGGTAATTCTTATTGTTTACCAGGTTTTCTATAGATCCCAGTCCCTTCTCTTCCTGACCTTCCGGGCAATGTTCAAAAATGTAAAGCTCATTTTTGAAATGATCGATGGCGATCACGTAGCGATATACATGATACAGCACATCAGGAATGCCGTATTGATCTTCTTTCCCCTCCGATATGGGGATGTTTTCGAAGTATTGCACCCCATCATAGCCTATATAGCCAAACAGGCCGTTATTGATGAATTTGAACTCAGTAGTATCGGCCTCAAATGCCCCGGCAAAGGCACTCAACCTCTCTTCAACCTCTTTACCAGCAATACTTCCACTTAGGGTATCGAAGCCAGGCAGGCTTTGGCTAAAAGTGCCATCCTTCACTTCAAAACTAGCCAGGGGTTCGCAGCAGATGTACGAAAAACTGTTGTCATTCCCGTGGTAATCAGAGCTTTCCAGCAAGATTGGGTTTTCAAACTTGTCCCTCAGTTTCAGGTAAATACTCACCGGGGTCACTGTGTCGGCCAGTAACTTTTTGTGGGTAGTATTTAGTTTAATCTTATTCATCATCTTAATTCTTTTCGTCATTGCGAGCAAAGCGCGGCAATCTCTCAGTCAACAGGGAGATTCCTTCAGTCGTTTCTCTCCCTCGGGATGACGGTACCAACAAAAAAAAAGCCCGCGTGAACTGCGGGCTTTTCTTTTGTATTTTTTGACTTTACAAAGCGCTAAGGTTCACGTTATCGGTTTTCGATTACGTGCCACCACCATGCGTTATGTAAAGATTGATTGCTCATTGTGCCGCTAATGTAGAAAAGGATTTTTTAAGAGCAAATGGAAAATTGAGAAATTCAAAAATTAATGTCACCGAGACGTTATTTCTTATTTGCGTGAACATCGGAGAAAGAAATCCCGCACCTTTTCAATATTTTAGGCGGCAATGGACACCGCCAACAGATTAGCACAGGTAGAAGAATATTACTTCAGTAAAAAACTGAGAGAGATTGCCCAGCTAAAGGCTGAAGGCAAGCCAGTGCTCAACCTGGGCATTGGCAGTCCCGACCTGGCTCCTCCACCGGAAGTGGTTCAGGAATTGATCAAAGTAGCAGATGACGATGTGCATCAGTACCAACCTTATCGCGGAATTCCTGAATTGAGAAATGCCATTGCTGGTTTTTATCAACAGCACTATCGTGTTGACTTAGATACCGAAGACGGCATCTTACCCTTGATGGGTTCTAAGGAAGGCATCACACACATTTCCCTGGCCTACCTCAACAAAGGCGATCAGGTGCTGATTCCTAAACTGGGTTACCCTACCTATACTTCCGTTACCAAAATGGTAGAGGCCGAGCCGGTTTACTATCCACTATTGCCGGATAATAATTGGGAGCCAGACTGGGCCTTCTTCGAGCAACTGGACTTCAGTCGCATCAAGATTATCTGGATGAACTATCCGCACATGCCTACGGGTACAAAGGGTACAGACGAGGTGATGAAGCGATTTGTTAAGCTGGCCCAAAAGCACCAGGTTCTGTTGGTCAACGACAACCCCTATAGCTTCATATTGAATAACCAGCCGAAGAGTTTACTAGAAATAGAAGGTAGTGCAGAAGTGGCTTTGGAGCTCAATTCGCTTTCCAAGACCTTTAACATGGCGGGCTGGCGCATAGGCTGGTTGGCGGGTAACCCGGAATTGGTAAAGCCTGTGCTACAGATCAAAAGCAATATGGATTCGGGCATGTTTAAACCCTTGCAACTGGCAGCAGTAAAGGCGCTTGGTTTAGGTGCAGACTGGTATCAATCGCTCAATCAGGAATACGAAAAAAGGAAGGTGCTCGCCACACAGGTATTGGATAAACTAGGCTGTCAATATGCCCCCAACCAGTGTGGACTGTTTGTCTGGGCTAAAGTCCCACAAAATGATGTGGATGAATTGGTAGACTGGCTGCTTTATGAAAAAGACCTGTTCATCACCCCAGGCCATATATTTGGCAAAAAAGGCAGGAAGTACCTGAGAATTTCACTCTGTGTAAATGAAACCACTTATCAGGAAGCTTTAAGAAGATTGTCATCATGAAAGTATCAATTATCGGTCTGGGTCTGATTGGCGGTTCCTTTGCTTTGGCATTGAAAAAGCGCCTTGAATCAATAGAAGTTTTCGGCTGGGACAATAGCACTGCGCACCTGGAAGAAGCCAAACGATTGGGCATCATCGATGTAGCCGCTAATAGCATGGAAGAAGCGGTTTTGGCAGGTGACTGGGTGATATTGGCCATACCTGTGCATGCTATAGAATCTATTTTGCCCACATGCCTGGAACTGCTTCAGGCACATCAAACGCTAGTGGACTTTGGTAGTAGTAAGCAGCTGATTTGTGAGGCAGCAGACCAACATCCCAACCGCGGCCAGTTCATTGCAGCCCACCCCATTGCCGGTACTGAGTATAGCGGGCCCGGTGCGGCTTTTGCCAACCTGTACGAAGACAAGGTGATGATTGTCTGTGATGCCGGTAAAACAGAAGAAAAAAGGCTCACCGAGTTCCGTCAGCTTTGCAAAATGGTAGGGATGGAAAGCCGCCATCTATCTGCTGCCGAGCATGATGTCCACCTGGCTTATGTCTCTCATCTTAGCCATGTGATTGCCTTTGGGCTCAGCAATACCGTATTAGAAAAAGAGCAAAACGATGCGCACATACTCGACCTGGCAGGTTCAGGTTTTGCCTCAACCGTAAGGCTGGCAAAGAGTTCACCCGACATGTGGACACCCATTTTTCAAAAGAATCGTAAAGCCATATTGGAAAGCCTTGATCATTATTTGCAACATCTAAACGAGTTCAGGCAAATGCTGGACACAGATGATCGGGAATCCATCCATAATTTTTTAATCAAAGGCCGTGAAATCCGGAAAATATTGAAGTAGCCATGTATAAAAAAGCACTGACCATCATACTCTTATGTCTCCTTACTCTGGCTGCTAATGCCCAGGATGATGCGGTTACCGTACTCAAAAAGCTTACTGGTGAAGCACCAATCAAGGAAGATTTAAAACTAACCGACCGCTATACACAGGAAAACCGAGTAGCCGCTGCTACTTACTTATTGATAGAGGCCTCCAAATTTGTACCTGAAAACAGAATAGTCAGGTATAGCGAAACAGGAATGAATATAGTTTTGGAGATCAAAGCAACTACTGACAGCGATGAATGGGTAGTACTAGGTGCACATTACGACTCTGTAAAAAACTGTCCTGGTGCCAATGATAATGCCTCTGGTGTTGCCGCCATGTATGAGGTGGCCCAACACCTGGCTGGTTTGAAGGAAAGGAAATTAAACGTCTATGTGGTATTTTTTGATGAAGAGGAAAGAGGGCTGATAGGCAGCAGGAATTTTGCCAAATGGCTGAAAGAAAATGATGTCAATGTTCACTCGGCACATACCATTGACCAAATGGGCTGGGATAAAGACGGGGACAAAGGCATAGAGCTGGAAATGCCGCATAATGACCTGCTGTACCTCTACGAAGATGTTGCAGATATGAACGACTTTCCTGGGCCTATCCATACCACCAATGTGACCTCTACAGACCATACCGCATTTAGAGAGCAAGGTTATAAAGCCATAGGCATTACCGAGGAGTACAAAAACAGAGACACCACGCCCCACTACCACAAGTCGACAGATACCTTTGAGACCATTAATCTCGAATATCTGAAAAGCACCACTGACTACCTGAAGAAAGTCTATGAAGCGCTGTTAACGCAATGAAATCACCATGATCGATTCAGACCAGGTAAAAACATGGGCACTGGCTTTTGCAGAAGCCACTGAACAGCCACATTTCGAAAAAAACTCTTTTCGGATAAGGAAGAAAATCTTCTGTACGCTTGACGAGCAGAAAAAACGAGCAGTACTAAAACTCACTGAGGCCGACCAATCGGTTTTCTGTGCTTATGACCCAAAAGCAGCCTACCCTGCCAATGGTGCCTGGGGCAAGCAAGGCTGGACTATTTTCGAAATGGAGTTGACCAATGCTGAACTCTTCAAGGATGCCATGACAACCTCCTATTGCAATGTGGCACCAAAGAAACTGGCAGCTCAATATTTACCACCAGAAGAAGACTAATTAACCAATAGCATCAGCGCAGACGCTTGAGCATCATCATCGTTTCGGGGTCATATGGATTTCGTGCCCCTATTTGCTCGTAGTATTCCAGCGCCTTTTCCTTGTTTCCCATAAATGCATGCGCTTTGGCCAGGTCTTTATAAAAGGCGGCCTGTTTGGGGAATTTTTCCAGCGCAAAACCCAGGTAGGCAATGGCTTCTTCGAAGTAATTCTTTTGCATGAGCCGTTTGGCTACTACTCCCGCAGAACGTGAGTCTATCTCTTCCTTCTGGGCCAATGCTTCATAAGCCTGTTTGGCTTTTTCTAAGCCCCCCTCTTTCATGGCCTCTACCACTCCATTCATTTTAGCAGAAAGCTCTCCCGTGCCCCACTTATAGGTATTGGGCTGCTTGGCGAGTAAAGTGAATTCTATCTTCACTTCTTCAGAAAGCACTTTATCTCCCCAATTCCCTCCATGGATATCAAAATCCAGCCGATTGAGGGATAATTGACCCTCGAAGGCAATGTTCATATTGCCCCAAAACGGGTCCTCAAAGCGTTTTTGGATTTGCTTAAAGGGCATCTGCACTTCCCTGGTTATGCCCTTCATGGTCAGGTCACCGGTGGCCAGGTAGCCATCTTGGGTTTTCTTTACTCCTTTGCTCTCAAACTTTAGCATTCGATGCTTCTCAGTATCAAAAAAGTCGGCCTTTTTCAGGTCTTTATCACGAAAAGAACTACCCGTATTGATGGAGTTTCCGTCAATGAGCAGGTTCACCGCCATCTTGGTCAAATCGGCTTCATTATAGAGTACAGTTCCAGCCATGGTGTTGAAGGTGCCTTCCACATCGCTAAAGCCAAAAAAGCCAATGGAAAACACCAGCTTGGAATGTGACCTGTCAATCTGGAAAATCTCTACATCGAGACCGGGGATGAGCTTTACTTCATCGGACCAGTAGTCTTCCGTTTGAGCATGAGTATAAGTAAATGTGGCCGCAAGGAGGCAGAGGGTAATCAATGTGCGTTTCATGATATTGGTTTTGACGTTCAGGGCATAGAAACGCGATAAATACCCTTAAGAAAAGCCTTTGGGACGAATCTTACCTATTCTGTGACCAAATGGGCTTGCCTTGAAGCAGCGGCTGCAGATTGTCGCGGTGACTCCTGGTAGAGGACACCTGTTTGCCATTGGACATTTTCAGCAGGTATTCTCCCTGATACAAATGTCGGAAGCTCTCTACCTCATTCAAGTTGACAATGGTAGAGCGGTGGACCCTCACAAACTGATCGCCCAATTCACCTTCAAGACGGCCAAGTGTTTCTCTGTATTTGTAGGTTTGTGAAGTAGTATGAAGCAATACATAATTGCCAGAGGCTTCGCAAAAAACCAACTCATCTACCGGCACCAAAACGTAGCCTCCTTCTTGTCTCACCTTCAGTTGTTGAAGCGGAGTATTTAGCCTTTCGGGCTTCTTTGAATCACCTGCCAACTGGGCCTTGTACCTGCGGAAATAAGAGACGGCCATGAGCACTGCAATGATGGTCCAATAGGTGATGAAACTGCTGAAAGAGCTCTCCAATATGACCCACCGATATTTGGAAAGTACCTGCCACACACTATTGCTTCCGAAGAAGTTCATGTCAGTGATCACCCTAACTCCAAAGTCGAGCATCAAGGCCAGGGCCCTATGTGCCAGGGCCAGTGGGATGCTCAGTGCCAGATGAGCCAATAGCGATTTGACTATTCCCTCAGAGTGAAAGTCGAAACGCTTATAAAAACGAATGAGCAGAGGCGTGAAAATAGCCCAGACTACCGCACCAGAACCCTGATAGTAGAAGTTTTGCAACCAGGTATTGACTCCTGATCGAGAGAGCTGACCAATGGCAGAGCGGGTGGTCAGTAAAAGTGCCATCATAGACCAAAACAAGGCAATAAGCCAGGGTCGGTGCTTTTTCTCATAAAGAAAATCCATGCCCTTGAATAGACGCAATAGCGATGCCTTAGGTTAGCAATCAGTCTTGATTTCTACTGACTCCAACCGGAAAGCAGGAACTTTGTGAGCAAACTCGGTTACTGGTTAACCAAACGGATTAGTACAGGACGGTGATCTGAAACTGTGTTGAGGTAACTATCACTACACTGGTCTAGCCTCAGTGTCTCGGTGGTCTGTACCATTTCAAACAGTTCAGTGGTGAGCAAAATCTGGTCGATGTGACTTGGCCAGCTCGGAAATGACCAGTTGGCCTCTCCACCACTGGCAATGTCTATGGTAGCGAAGCGGAAGTTGGCTGCATCGTCAATGAAGTTCTGGAACACATTGTCACTAGCGTCTACAATCTCATCGTTGAAATCGCCCAAAACGATCACATTCTCAGCAGCCAAACTGGTGTCTATATAACCTTTGATCTTCTCAGAGGCCAACCTTCTTCGGTCTTCAGAGCCATCGCAGCATTTCAGGTGCACATTGATCAGGCTCACCTCCATGCCATTGCTATGGCGAATTTTAGTCAACAGCGGTCTGCGGAAGGCCGTAAAGGCATTATCATTTTCATCCTCCATGTCATTGAACATGTTCTCGGGCTGCGTTATGATGGTCACCTCTGAGTTCTTGAAGAGGTACCCCAACATCAGGTTACTACCATTGAACTGGACAATGCTACCTGACCAACCGCTGAGAGCAGAAAGTAAGTCGCTGAATTCGGATTGCGATGTCAGTTCCTGAATGGCGATCACGTCAGGGTCCATCTCACCAATGATGTCTAAAACCCGCTCTTCAGCAGTGGAAGTCATCGGGTAGTTCTCTATGTTCCAGGTGACTACTTCCAGGGTTTGGGCTGATACTGTGGGCACGCAGGCCTCATAAGAATCATCTGGTGTTGTGGGAGTCGTTGGAGTTGTGGGCGTATCATCGCCTCCACCACCTCCTCCACATGAGAGGAAGAAGCAGATGATCATTAAGGAGAGTAATTTCTTCATGGCTGTAATTGCTAGGCAAATTTAGCAAGCGCAAGCGCTCAATCCATTAAGAAACTGTGATTTTTAACCCGGATTATTCTGCTGTTCCTTGTAAACCATGAAACCAGCAAGGAAAAGGGCAATGGTGGCCAAAAGCAAAATAGCCAGCTGTGTATTTCCGGTAAATGCGAAAGTGCCGCCAAACAGGCTGTGGCCCGCTTTGAATACATTGATAAAGCCCAACATGGACGACACCCAAACGGTGATGGCCATAAAAAGATCAATCAGTCGGCTGTTGGTGTGTTGTTTCATGAAGCCGCTATTGTTGGCAATTACCCAGAGAAAAACAGCCACAACAGGCAGAATCAGTCCGTTGGCAGCCTGCGCCAAAATGATTACTGGCACTGGTTTGACACCGGTAACGCCAAAAACAAGCCCAGTCAATAGTACTATCCCCCAGCCCAGTCGGTAACGAATGCCGGTTTCAGACCAGTCTTTGGCCTCGTTGCCCACACTTTTCAAAGTAATGGCCGCTGCCAATGGGGCGGTAATGCTGGAAGTAAAGCCAGCCGCAAAAAGTCCGATGGCAAATACAGTTACCATCCAGTCACCATTGTTTTCTGCCAAGGCTTCGGCCAGGGCCTGAAAACTGAAAGTGCCATTAAGTGAAGTACCTGCCAGTAAAATACCCATGGAGATAAGACCTCCTAATAATACTGCTACTACCAGGCCAAATCGCATCGATTTAATGTCTTGCCCTTGTGCCAAACCAGAGCCCAGAAAGAGATTGTAAGGCACAATGGTGGTGCCAACCAGGCCTAGTGTGATGAGGATAGACCCCTCAGGAAAGCTGGGTACAAAAAGGCCCTTGATCAATGCAGAACCATCCAGCGGTGTGCTGAGTCCGGCTATCAGAAATGCAAAGCCCATGACTGCTACTACCAGCCCCATGATGTTGGCCACAGTATTGGTTTTACCCAGCCAAAGCACCAGACCTGCTGCAAAAACAATGGTAACGGTAAACCATGCCGGGTCTATGCCTGTGACGACCAATGCCAGCCCAGAGATAGCACCCAGAATATTGCCGGCTTCATAAGCTGCACAGCCCAGAAAAATTGAAATGGCCAGAAACCAGGCATTACTGTTTGACTTGAAGCGCTGCTTTACTGCTTTGCCCAAACTGAGCCCGGAAGCAATGGTGATGCGTGCGGCTGTCTCCTGAAGCACCAGGCAAGCCAAAGTGGAAAACAAAAGGGCCCAGAGCAAGCTGTACCCATAACCGGCACCAGCTGCAGAGGCAGTGGTTACCGTACCCGGACCGATAAATGCGGCCGCAATGACCATCCAAAAAAGGACGCTCCAAAACCTGGACTTCATGTTGAAAGATAGGAAAATATTAAAAGGTAGACCGCAGCAGTTTTGAGTACCCATTGCTTACGAGGTGTATACGCTACCACCCTCCAATGAGGCTTATTAAAATATATCTTTTAACGCAAAAATATATTAGATTACTTATATTGATATTAATTACTGTATGGCCAAAAACATATACAACTTGATCAGCCCATGACTGAGCACCCCATCCCTGGCAAACTCAACATTCGCATTGCACTGATTTGTAGCATATTGCAATTGTCATTGTTATGGCTGGGAACCCAAACCTGGGGCACCGCATGGTTTGTACTGATTGTGGCCTTATTCGTGCTCAACCTCATTCCTATCTATTCGCTGATACATGAAGCAGAGCATCAGCTATTCCACTCGGAAAAAACCACTAATTATCGAGCGGGTGTTTGGCTTTCTTTCCTCTTTATAGCCCCCTTTTCTTTTGTGAAACGCTGTCATCTCAACCACCATGCTCACAATCGTAGTGATTATGAGATGTGGGACCTGTATTACGAACACCAAAATCGATGGATTAAACATGGCTACCTCTACCTGTTTATGGTGGGCATGGAGTGGATTTTATTGGTAATTGGCACTGCCCTATTTTGCCTCTTACCCAAGCTGGTGTTTTCAAGGCTCTTTTCCTGGAACAAAGAGATTTCCGGCATCATTCAAGGCACAGATTCTAAAAATTCAATGCGAAAAATCAGGTTGGAAAGCTGGGGGGTATTGGCCTTCCAAACAGCGGTTTTCTTCCTACTCGGGTTGCATCCTCTTGCCTACCTCATCATGTACCTTGCTCACGGGTTGGCCTGGTCGTCACAGAACTACGTAAATCATGCTTTTTCGCCCAGAGACATTGTGAATGGGGCACATAACCACAGGTTAAGCCCCTTTTTCAAATACATCTATCTGAATTTTAACGTGCACAAGGTTCACCATCAAAACCCCACTATCCCCTGGCTGCACCTTCCGCGTTATGTACCTGGCAATGAAAAGCGCACTTCCTACTGGAAAACTTATCTGAGACTCTGGAAAGGCCCCGAACTAACGCATGAGCCATCTCCCTTAATTGATCAAAAATAAACGCCACAAGTCGTATACCTGTGGCGCTAAACTCTTGAAGAGGGTCAAGAGAAAGGATGTTAATCGTCCGTCAACAGCTCAGCTGCTTCCATAAGTTTAATGAGTTCGCTTCGGTAGCCATTGTAGTCGGTACCACGAGCATTCCGGGCCAGGGCAATCATGTCCTGATAAGCCATGTCACCTTTGTAATCAGAATCTCTCAGCAGCATGCCAAAGCCGGCCACCGCTGCCGACCATTTAAAGTTATCGCTGGCTTTGTCCAATGAAAGGGTGCCTTTTTCGATCACCTGGCTGAGCAAGATGCTTTGGTCACCATCAGGTTGCTTATAGCGCAACTTCACCGTCAGCAGTTCATTGGGGTCGCCAGTCAAAGGTTTTTTATCGGTTTGCTGATACTTCAGATCATCAAGCGGTTTAAAATCGCTCGTTACGCCCACAGGAATTATTTCGTAAAGTGCCGTTACCGTATGGCCCGCACCGAGCTCACCAGCATCTTTTTTATCGTTATTGAAATCCACATCATCCAGCAGTCTGTTCTCATAACCTATCAGTCGGTAAGCCTGAACATTGGCCGGGTTAAATTCCACCTGGATCTTTACATCCTTGGCAATGGTAAACAGGGTACCGCCAAACTCATTGACCAGTACCTTCTTGGCCTCCAGAATATTGTCAATATAGGCATGGTTGCCATTTCCCTTGTCGGCCAGAGTTTCCATTTTGGAATCCTGATAATTCCCCGTTCCAAAACCCAGTACTGTTAAAAATACGCCTTGCTTGCGCTTCTCCTCAATCAGGTCTTCCATGGCCTTGTCGCTGGAAGCCCCTACATTAAAATCGCCATCAGTAGCCAGGATTATCCGGTTGTTGCCACTTTCAATAAAGTTCTGCTTCGCGATTTTATAAGCCAGTTCAATGCCCGCACCTCCTGCGGTAGAACCACCCGCACTGAGTTTCTCCAGGGCTGTCAGAATTTTTGTCTTCTCATTGCCTGAGGTAGCAGGTAACACCTCCCCTGCCGCTCCGGCATATACCACAACGGCCACCTTGTCCTCCGGTCTCAGTTCATTGACCAGCAGCTTAAGTGAACGCTTTAACAGCGGCAGTTTATCTGGGGCATTCATAGAACCCGATACATCGAGTAGAAAAACCAGATTGGTGGCAGGCAGATTGTCTGTTTCAATCTTCTTGGCCTGCAACCCAATGTGCACCAGCTGATGCTTTGGATTCCAGGGCGCTACCGAAACCTCATGATGTACTGCAAATGGATGCTTGCCCTTTGGCGCCTCGTAATCATACTTGAAGTAGTTGATGAGCTCTTCTACTTTTACCGCATCTTTTGGGGGCAACTGGCCACTGTTAATGTACCTTCTGGTATTGCCATAAGAGGCCACATCTACATCTATGGAGAAAGTAGAACGCGGCTTTTGCCAGGGCACCTGAAAACCGTTTTCATTGATTTCGGCATAAGACTCTGTGTTTTGTGGAGTATAATAACCACCTGGAGCAGGTGAAAAACTATGCATAGCCGAGCTTGCTCCCTGCGGTATAGCATACGATATCTTATTATCGAACATTTTCCTTTGCGTAGCGGCATTAGAGTCCAATACCACTTCAGACACTTCTTCTTCGGCTCTGATTTCAATCAAGTTTGGGGTCAGTTGAACATTAATCACAGATTTATTACTCACCAAAACCGTCTTCGGTTTATAGCCAATAGCACTGTAAATCAGCGAACTCCTTTTACTGGGAATTTCAATGCTGTATTTCCCTTTTATATTAGTAACAACACTGGTCTTTGTCTCTTTCACCAATACCTGCACACCAGCCACTCCCTTGCCGGTTATGGCGTCTGTTACCCTCCCTTTTACCTGGTGAGAAAAAATTTCTTCTGCAATGTTGTGGAATCCCGCAAAGGCGAGCATCCCTAGTATAATGAGCTTTTTCATGTCACAATTCGTTAAATTTCAATTAGTCATCGGTCCTTCGGGGCTTGCTTCTGATCTTCGGCACTTTTCTTGTGTCTATCATAAGCATAAAGCCAATGGACTTCCAGGGTATTTGAAATTGAGATGTGTGCAAACCAGAAATTCCATAAGCGAACCAAAACTTTTTTTACAATCGCCTAGCCTTGTTCTTTAAAAAGAGCCGAAATATTACCGAATACAGCGACCAGGAGCTGATTGCTGCTTTCAAAGAAAGCGGTAACAATGCCTTGGTGGGGGAACTCTATAAGCGCTACAGCCATCTGGTGTTTGGTGTTTGTATGAAGTACTTGAAGGACGCACAGGTAGCCGAAGACCTGTCTATGCAGGTATTTGAGAAGTTGCTACTGAAACTAGCAGATCAGGAGATAGAACACTTCAAAAGCTGGCTTTATGTACTTACCAAGAATGAGTGCCTGATGCAGCTCAGAAAAGAAAAGACGGGTGGTAAACAGCGGTTTTTACCATTAAGTGAGCAAGCTTTTATGGAAAATGAGCATTGGGAGCATCCTGATAGTGAAGATGTACTTGAATATGACCTGGTGAAGCTTGAAAGCTGCATAGGCAAACTGAATCAAGCGCAAGAGGTTTGCATACGGTTGTTTTACCTTGAGAAAAAAAGCTATCAGGAAATAGAAGAACAAACGGGATATGAACTGAAGAAAGTGAAGAGCTATATCCAAAATGGAAAAAGGAATTTGAAGATTTGTGTAGAAAGTCTGCGTGAGCAAAGAGCGTGACCATATTGAACGATTGACTCCTGATCTGATCAGGAGGTACCAGGCCGGAGAACTTTCGACCCGGGAGCAGCATACGGTTGAAAAATACCTGCTGGAAAACCCCTTTGAGGCCGAAGCGTTGGAGGGGCTGGAAATGATTTCCGGTGAGGAAGCAGATACACACCTGGAAGCACTACACAACCGCATTGATCAGAAGGTTAACCCTAGCGAAATAGACAAAGGTGCCACTGAGTTTTGGGTCTATACACGTAGAATAGCTGCTGCTATTTTGCTACTGCTGGTAGCGGGTATAGCTTACGTTTGGCTGAGGCCTGCTTTGCAGCAAACGCCTATGAGCAAGGAATTGACCGTGAATGACGGTAACAAGAAAACGATCTTAGATTCGGCCAGCAAAAGCAAAATGGAAGAAGAACCGGTAGAGGAAACCGCAGATGATAAACTTACCGAATCTACTAGTCCGCAGACTGAGGCTGAGGCAGCCCCGGTTCAAATCGTAGAAATTGAAGCCGATGAGGACGTAAAGGAAGACCTGGAGTTTGATGAGGCATTGACAGCCCAGTCCAATGAGCCGCGAGCAGAGTCTCTGCTAAATACGGACCAGGGTTTTGTAGATATAGATACAGCTATCAACCAAAAAGAAGCGCAACAGTACCAGGCACGCCTGCGCATGGCTGAACAACAGGCCAATGAGCAAAGGGCAAAAATGGAAGCACAGCGAAAAAGCATTGGCCTTGCTGGTACCAATTCAAGGGCCCTTTCTTTCCCTGCTCCTGCCAATGAATCGAAAAGGTCAAGCAACCAAAGCTTGCAGTATGACAGCCTACAGCTCAATCAGAGTCAGTTAGCGGCCTTTACCGCTCAACGCAAGGTCAGAAGCACGGTAAATATCGACAGTGCTTCACTTAAAACCATTGTTGCTAACCTATCCCGTACAGACCTTGATAATTTCAGCATTTCGGGAAATGTGGTAGCCAAAGGTGATGGCATGCCCCTGCCTGAGGTGACCATTCTGGGCAAAGGCACCACCATTGGGGTACCAACTGATACCAATGGGAAATTCACTTTGCAGTCTAATGTTTCATTTGACTCAGTGGTAGTACGTTATTTAGGCTACCTGACTCAAACACTACCAGTGCAAAATGGAAAGACATTCAACATTGAGTTGGAACCTGATAACCAAGCCTTGGGTGAGGTTGTGGTGGTTGCAAAGGCAAAACAAAATAGTAGTGAGGCCCTTGCCGAGTTTACCATAATTCAAACATTTGATGAATTTGCTTCGAAAAACCTCATTTACCCCACACAAGCCCTTCAAGCAGGCATTAAAGGCAGAGTAGTGTTGGACGTAGAAATATCTCCGGCAGGTAAGGCAACCGTTCTTAATGTAGTTCGTGGCCTCGGCTATGGTTGTGATGAGGAAGCCACCCGCCTTGTGGAGGCCTGGACAGGATGGGAGGCCAAAGTAGATAAGAAAACAGGCAAGACAATAACCTCTATCAAAAGGGTGAAAGTAAGGTTTAAGCCCTGATCCTGTCCATCAATTTTTTTAAAAAATTAGTGGTCAAAAAGTATTTACCAATTCAAACTATTTTCTTTTCTTTGCATCCCATTAGCGCATGTGGCGGAATTGGTAGACGCGCTGTCTTCAGGTGGCAGTGTCCTAGGACGTGGAGGTTCGACTCCTCTCATGCGCACAAAACCTCGACAAAAATGTCGAGGTTTTTTTATTTTTAGTTGTGGTTACAGTATATGCAATCAAATCTATAAGCCGCAATTACATCTATGTTGGCATGTCTTCTCAATTAGAAAAGCGATTGAAGCGACACAATGCTGGTAAAAACAAAACGACCAAACCATATGCTCCATTCCTATTAATTTACTCCAAAGAGTTTGATTCTAGAATGGATGCCAGAATTCATGAAAAACAATTGAAAACTGGCTCTGGAAGGGAGTTTTTAAAATTACTTTAATTGGTAGACGCGCTGTCTTCAGGCGGCAGTGTCATAGGACGTGGAGCCTGCCTGCAGGATGCAGGGTTCGACTTCTGCCTCCGGCAGACAGGCCTCTCATGCGCACAAAACCTCGACATTTTTGTCGAGGTTTTTTTATGGCCTTTCATGGACACCTTCCTTTTGAAGGAAGGTGTCCATAGGAAAGTAGGTTACGAAAAGGCCCACTACAAATCACGACTTCAGCTTAGGTGAATGAGGTAGTTCATGAGACTAATCTACCCCTCAAATAGCCAGAAACTGCAACCTTGAATCAATCGGTCCGTCTTACATCATCATGCCTAATTCTACCACTGCCTTTTTGAGCATCTGTTTGCTGTTCATAACGTCCAGCTGCATTCACACTTCTAAGATCACCAAGCTCTACAATAACGGTGCGCATTTAAAATCTACCGATGTAGTGTTGTTCACCGGTTTTAATGGGGAGCATTCACGCACCAGTAATAACATGATGAGCCAGACAGAAAGGATTCTGAAAAAGTATGGAGTGAAAGTGCATTATTTACATACCAGCAATTTCAATTCTGAAATTGTCAAGGCTGGTTTCACGGCTACCAAAGCTGACATCAGAAACGAAGACTTTTTAGACAAAATGAATCAGGTCTATGGTCTCTCCTATATTTTCACGGTTAGCGACATCAGGAAGTACGATGGGGGTTTTATGACGGTTGATCGAAACAGTAAGATGCTGGATGAAACCGGAGTGGTCTTTGAAGTATATTCTGTCACCGACAGGCAAGTGGTAGCCAGCATGCAACTGTCGGGAAGTACGATCCACCTCTATTCTATCCACGAAGACGAAGAGGACAGAACCTATGGCAACATCTATAAGAATTACGGGAAAGGGCTACGCAAACTGATGAAAGCTTCAAAGTATTGAGGTTGCTAAATACTGATCGGGGACTGAGCAAGAATGCTTCGGGCCTAACTAAACTCAATGAGTATCAATTTTCAGGTACAAACTTGGAACCTGACATTCCACTTCATTTTCTTTTGATTGCCCAAAAGAAAACGAAGCAAAAGAAAAGGGCACCAACATCAAAACCATTGGCTTCAGAATGTACACTTAACAGTTATTATTGGCCAATGGTCACGCTGATGTTGGATCCCAACCGCACCTTCTACCTCTAAGAGCAACTAATAAACAAATAAGAGTAGCTACACAACGGGGAGTTCATTCAAATGGTCCCTTATAAAGAAAGGTGTCCATACTGAATCAATCGGTCAGACCCCTTTGAGCGGTCTGACCGTTGAAGGTTCGATTAGTTTCTACCAGCCATGACACCTCCATCTACATCCCAGATGGCGCCCGTGACCCAGCCAGCTTTGTCTGAGAGCAGAAAGAGGATGGCTTCAGCTATGTCTTCAGGGGTGCCATTCCTGCCAATTGGATGAAAAGCATGGAAACCTTCCAGGGCCTCGGCAGCTTCTGATTTCCCTCCAAAAACACCTTCATATACCGGAGTGGCTACCACTGCCGGTGATATGGCATTTACGCGTACTCCAGCATCTCCCAACTCCATGGCCAGGTGCTGTGTAAGGCTGTGTAAGCCCGCCTTTTGCATGCTATAGGCTGATGAGGGCGTGGCTTTTATCGCCTGCTTGGCCCACATAGAACCAATGTTCACAATAGAACCGCTGCTCTGTGCCACCATTTTGCGAGCCACTGCCTGGGTGATGAAGAAGAAACCTCGGTTCAGATTCAGATAAGAATCGTAATCTTCAAGCGTATGATCCAGGAAGGCTTTGGGTCCAAAGATGCCAGAAGCATTCACCAGATAATCCACCCTTTCCAGCCCATCAATGTCAATAACGAAAGCGGCAACTTCCTCCTGATTAGAAATATTGACTCTCTTCACTGTAAGTCGCTCGTTTTGAACCTCTTCCTTGAACTGGCTCAGCTTTTCATCATTCAGGCCTACAGCAATTACTGAAGCCCCTTGATCGAGCAATCTGAGGGCAGTCGCCTTTCCCATTCCACTATTCCCTCCAATGACGAGGGCGGTTTTTCCATTGTATTCTGACATAGTTTTTGTTTTATGAACAGACAAGTCTGTTCGTTTATATGATAAATTTTTTTAACTCATAAGTTTGGCTGCCATGTTCTTCACCAGGTCTATCGGCCACTGACTGGCATGCAAATAACTCTCTACCAAAGCTCCTTCATAAATCAGGTATAACTGATCTCCAAGGCTGGGGTTGGTGACTTCTTTCAGGTTTTCATTCACCGTATTTCGAATCATTTGCCTGAGGGTTTCTTTCTGCTTCCTGATCTCCGTCTTGATGCGTACATCGTCTTGAGGTATTTCCGCTATGGTATTGAGGCACCAACAGCCCCTGAAGTTTTCAGCATTATAGAACTCTTCCAAAAAATCAAAGATGGCCATGATGCGCTGCTTCCCTCCTGGCCTTTCAGCAATAAAACGCTCAATGCTATACACAAACTGCTCGTCCATTTGCTGTAGGTACGCAATACAAATGTCCTCCTTAGAGCGAAAGTGATCATACATGCTGGCCTTTGCCACCCCCGATTCCTTCAAGATCTGGTTGATTCCCGTAGCATTGTAGCCCTGCTCATAGAACAGGCGCGATGCCGTGGCAATCAATCGCTCTCTTACTGGTATGGGGTTTCTCGACATAGAACAGACAAGTTTGTTCGTTAAACTCGCGCTCTTTCAAAATGGTTCAGGAGTTTTGAATTAATCTCAGGCAGCTAAAATAATTAACCCCATATCTTGCTCTATTTCAGTGTGTTACAAAATTATTTTTCAGTTAAAAAAATATTTCTTTAATCAGGTGTGATTTTTTTGAAGCATCTTCGACTTATGTGTCAAAAGCAGAAAAATGAGTAAGACCGCGGACTTTACTCAGTTGATCAGTGATAATGAAGGAGCACTGTTCAAGGTGAGTGCCTTGTACACCAACGACCGGGACAGTCAGAAAGACTTGTACCAGGAGGTGGTGCTACAGCTATGGCGATCTTATGATCAATATGAAGGCACGGCCAAGCGCAGCACCTGGTTGTACAGGGTGGCCTTGAACACGGCCATCAGCTACCTGCGGCAAAGCAAGCGGCAAAGGGCTACGGTAGAGCTGGACGCGGTTTTACCACAGTTAAGCTCAGAAGGCAACGAATTGCTGGAAGAGCGTTTGGCACTGCTACAGCAACAGATCAAAAAGCTTGATTCACTCGAAAAAGGAATCATCCTGCTTTACCTGGAAGATCGCAGCTACGATGAGATTGCTGCCATCACCGGCCTCTCACCTACCAATGTGGGTACGAAGCTGTCCAGGATTAAAGAAAAGTTGAAGAAACAAATGAAACGGGAGGCGTAATGGAACTGGATGAAATGAAAGGTGTCTGGTCTGACCTGACGGAACAACTGGAAACACAAAAGCAACTGACTCAGGATTTGATTGTGAAAATGACGCAGGAGAAGTCCAGCTCAAGGCTGGGCAGAATCATTAAAGCGGAAAGCATAGGCATAGTCGTTTCCATTGGCATGGTGCTCTACCTCGGTTGGAATTTCAACCAGCTGGAGCACTGGACTGGCATTGGCGGAGCCATAGGCATGTTCGGCATACTGGCTTTGGGCATTGTCTTCGCTACCCGCATTATTCGAAAAGCCAGGACGATTGACTTGATGAATAACACTTATTCGGAAGTCATACGCAGGTTTGACGAGTTCAGGGCCTTGCTTCGGGTTTATAAAAAATATGCGGTCTGGACCAGTGTTTTGAGTGTGGTGTTTGTCATCCCAGTCACTGCTGAGCTTTTTATGGAAAAGAACATCACTGAGATGGAAGGGCTCTATGAAGCTCTGATTGCCAGCCTCATTCTGGTACCGTTGGTGCTGTTTTTCATCACCAAATTTTACTCACGCAATGTCTCGGCTGTTAAGAAAGCCCTGAACGACATTGACTTTAAAGATTAAGACATGCAAAGATTTTGGATCATAGCAATAAGCCTGGTTTGGTGTAGCCAAATATGGGCGCAGGATATTAAAGGAGAATGGCAAGGTGCCCTGAATGTGAATGGGGTTCAACTCAGACTGGTGGTGCACATAAAAGATGACGATGGTACTTTGAGTGCCACACTGGACAGCCCGGATCAGGGCGCCAAAGGATTGCCCATTAAAAGTATCAGCTTCGAAGAGAATATACTGACCTTTGAAATGGCAGGGATCAACGCCAGTTACAGAGGCACATTCACCAACAAGCAATTCACTGGCATTTGGACACAAGGTGGCGGTAGATTGCCCTTGATTTTTGCCCGTGAAAAACTAGCAAAGAAGGTAGCGAACAGGCCACAGGAACCTTCGCGCCCCTACCCCTATTTAGAAGAGGAAGTGAGCTTTCACAACAATGATTTCGACATCACACTGGCTGGCACTCTTACCAAGCCGAAAGGTGCAGGACCATTTCCGGTAGTAGTGCTCATTTCAGGAAGCGGAGCACAAAACCGTAATGAAGAACTCGCGGGACACAAGCCCTTCCTGGTCATAGCTGATCACCTCACCCGCAATGGCATTGCTGTTTTGCGATACGATGACCGGGGTGTGGCCAAATCGGAAGGTGATTATGAGTCAGCCACCACTGCTAACCTGGCCACCGATGCTCATGCAGCCGTTGAGTTTCTTTCTAATAGAACCGATGTGAAACAGATTGGCCTGATGGGGCACAGTGAAGGTGGCGTCATTGCGCCAATAGTAGCTGCTAAAACCAGTAAGGTAGACTTTATCGTTTTGTTGGCGGGCACAGGCATACCTGGTGATGAATTATTACTGATGCAGTCCGAAGCCATTATGAGTGCACAAGGCATGGCAGGCCCTGTGTTAGACCGCTCCATACAAATCAACAAGGGCGTGTTTGCCATTCTGAAAAACAACAAGGATGCTTCATCGCTTAAGCAAGAGTTGAGTGACTACATTCTGGCTGAAGTACCGGCTGAATACCGGCCTCAGGGCATGAGTGAGGAAGAATTTGTGGAAAGTCAGGTAGGTCGCCTGCTCTCTCCCTGGATGCACTATTTTATCCAATACAATCCGGCCATTATTCTGGAAGAGGTTACCTGTCCCGTGCTGGCTGTTAATGGAGAGCTGGACTTACAGGTACCAGCTAATGCGAATTTATCAGCCATCAAAGCTGCTTTGAATAAAGGTGGCAACCAGCAAGTAAAAACGATTAGCTATCCAGGCCTGAACCATCTGTTTCAAAAGACAGAAACAGGCCTACCTACCGAGTACGGAGAGCTGGAAGAGACCTTTTCAGAGGCGGTAATGAATGATTTAGTGACGTGGATTAAAACAAACTTGAAATGAGCAACAACGAAAAATTAACGTGGAAAAGAGGCATTTTCAAATGCGCATTCCAACTGTTTTCTGGTCAGGAACAAGT
>Ga0316204_10001794_pt1 | contig 54324 bp, 53 predicted proteins | sample 6monrhotite_MG_2_FD_205661 | JGI IMG/M metagenome (GOLD analysis project Ga0316204, IMG submission 205661) | Microbial mat bacterial communities from mineral coupon in-situ incubated in ocean water Damariscotta River, Maine, United States -... | ecosystem: Environmental > Aquatic > Marine >... | reverse complement strand
ATAGAGCCGAATAAGCGCGTTGATTAAACAAACAAAAACCATTAATAGTATTAAACAGCGTGCCAACGCGGCACTGCTCAACAGAGATTTATATTGATTAAAAATCAACATAAATACTTAAGAGTTATGCGTAAATGAGGAGAAGTATGAATATTTTTCTAAGAGCTAAATCATGGCAAATGTTTTTATTGATTATTGCTCCGATGTTGCTACCTGCATTCATCGCGCCTCTAGGAGGTGGGATGCTAATATTTCAAATATCAACGATAGTATGGATGGCAGTGTTGGTGGGGTGGCTATATTCCGTTGGAATTGCCTCCAACAACTATGCGCCAGAAGAGCTTAGAAAAAACCCAGTTATGTATAAATTTGGGTTTCTGTTTGCCGTCATATACATGTTTGCCGCTCAATTTCTCATTTTTGGCGCATTCGAGGCAGGAGGTCCACCCAAGCCCCCGGTTTGGTTTTTCCCAGCACATCTTTTATCTATGTTTTTTATGTTTTATGGGCTTTGGTTTACAGCTAAGCAATTTGTTACTTGTGATAGAAAAGAAAAAGTTAAATTCTTGCAGTATAGTGGGCCATTTTTCTTATTTTGGTTTTCGCCAATTGGAGTTTGGTTTCTACAACCAAAAATTAATGAGCTGTTTGCATCAAAAAACGCATAACAAGAGCAATTGAGAGGGACAAACCTCCGCGGTGCTTAAACTGTGTTAAACGCTACGCTAGCACAGTTCAATCCCCGCTACGGCTTGCCCCTCATTGCTGACGTTAGGAGTAAATATGAGATATACACATGATACACGGTCGGTTGATGAGCCAAATCACTAGCAAGTTGAATAAACCGACTGGCGTCTCGCAATGGAGCAAGGCGGTCCTAACAACTTGAGGTCGATAAACTAATGAATTACAAATATCTTAAAGAAAGTAATAAAGAAGAAATAGTAAATCTTTTTAAGTCCACTTTCAGCGCTTCAGAGGGAGAAAACGAGGGAGATCTAATTGGAGATCTCGTATCAAACCTATCCTCTGTAATCGACGATAAAGAAATTATATGTTTTGGTGCTTATGAGGGTGAAAAGCTTATTGGTTCAATATTTTTTACTCGACTCAATTTTAATCAAGATATTCAAATTTATATGCTTGCACCAGTCGCTATTAGCAGCAATCATCAGGGTGACGGCGTCGGACAAGCTTTGATCAATCATGGTCTCATTGAACTTAATAAACGTTTAGTTTCGGTGGTAATAACTTATGGTGATCCCGCTTTCTATTCAAAAGTCGGATTCCAGTCTCTGTCAGAAGACGTTATAAAGGCTCCGCTTAAACTCTCTACGCCAGAAGGTTGGTTGGGGCAATCATTATCTGGGGAAAACATTCCGGTTATTAACAAACGACCTAGGTGTGTCAAAGAATTTAATGATCCTGCTTATTGGTAGAATAAGATCAAGAGGGTCGTAACAACTTGAACTAGAAAAAGTAATGAATTATAAATATCTTGAACAAAGCGATAAAAAAGAAAAAATAAGTCTTTCAAGCCTACCTTCAGTTCTTCCTAGGGAGAAAATGAAGGAAATCTAATTGAAGCTATCCACTGTACAAAGTCATATAGTACAAAGTCATATAGATTGACTCGTGATGCGCACCGCGCTAAAATCTAAGCATGATTAAGTCATTCAAGCATAAGGGCCTCAAAAAATACTTTGAATCTGGAAGTACGGCTGGGATTCAGAATAACCATGCAAGAAAACTGAAAATGCAATTGGTGGCTATCGATACCGCTCATGTCATAGAGGATATCGATTTACCAGGTTATCAATTACACCTGCTTAAAGGCGATCGCGATGGCATTTGGTCTATTTCGGTTAATGGTAACTGGCGAATAACCTTTGAATTCAAAGAAGGCAATGCATTTATACTAAACTACGAGGACTATCACTAATGAGCATGCATAATCCCCCTCATCCCGGTGAGTTTATTAAAGAAACGTACCTAGAGCCTTTCGGTTATAGTTGCCGTTTTTTAGCCAAGCAGCTAGATGTTGCATCATCCACGCTTAATCGCATTTTAAAGGGACAAAGCGGTGTAACGCCTGAAATGGCATTAAGGTTATCTAAAGCGGTAGGTCGTAGTCCCGAGAGTTGGCTAACAATGCAAGACAACTATGACCTTTGGCAAGCTAAGCAAAACATTAATCTAGGCAATGTTCACTCAGTTTCTTTTGGAGCTGCGTAGTTTAATATAACGAAGTAAGTTTGCGATCTTCTGAACAAGGTGAACAAGAGGGGCGTAACAACTTGATTAGCTAATTTTTACGCTATAGAAGTATCAAATCCCAATAATTGCAAAGTCCAACGCTCCAATGATTTCATCTCTTAAATGGGATAAAGAGCCTATAGGCTCTTTTAATAATATTGCGGGCATGGAAGTAATTTGAGGGATAAGGATTAATAATTCTTGCTCTTTATAAGTAACCCTAGGTGTTAGTTTTTTAAGTTCTTGATCTTTGAATTTACTATATAGAGCTAATGGAGCAACAATTCTAGTTGCTAGGTCATCAACCAAATCGTTTTGCATATCTAAAATAAAGGGATAAGCGCTTCGGCTTTTGTTATTCGGATTAACGTATATATCAAATTGAGACATTAAAAATTCCGATATTCATCAGCGAATAAGCCATTATCTTCAACAAACTCATTGTATGTTTTAATCGCTCGTTTGTTTTCCATCTTCCATTTTTGCTCTGCGGTTTTAGCTAGTTTTTCTCTTAATGCTTGTTCTAATGTTGCCGAGAGGTTGATATTTAAAGCCTTAGTTTTTTTAAGCAAATCGCTATTTACCGTTAGATTTGTGGGTTTCTTAGGAGCGTTGTGATTGTATAACTCTTGCATATTACCACCTTGATTATTATGCGTGTTGGTATGCGCATAGTGTAGCATCTGAATATGTATTCGTCACTCAAACTTAAGGTTTACATGGGTCTATTTAAAATACATAGCCACACAAAATAGGTAGGTATTTGCTAAATATATTCAGGTATAATCCGTTTCATTCAAATCATTATCAGAACTTCTCAAATGCTAGAACAACAAACACTGACAGACCTTATCGCTAATAGCACTTTCAGCGAATTTCCTAGTAACCTCAAATTGGTAGATTTTATAAAAAATACCGAGATAAAAAACGAACAAGTTGAAATCACTATTCAATTGCCTTTTCCCTATCAAGGAAAAATAGCGGCGCTAACCGATGAAATTAGCCAGTTATTATCGGCTGAGTGGCCTGAGAGCAAGTTCAGTATTGATATAAAGCAAAATTTAATGGCTTATGAGACAAAAGCGGGCGTTGACCCGATTGGCAAGGTAAAAAACATTATCGCAGTTGCTAGCGGTAAAGGTGGAGTTGGTAAGTCAACGACTAGCGTTAATCTGGCTTTAGCACTTCAAAAAGAGGGCGCAAAAGTTGGAATTTTAGATGCCGACATCTACGGGCCGAGTATTCCAATTATGTTGGGGATCGCTGATGAGAGACCGCAATCAAATGATAAAAAAACAATCCTACCGTTAAAAGCACATAATATAGAGGCTATGTCGATTGGGTTTTTGGTTGACGAAAAACAAGCAATGGTTTGGCGTGGGCCAATGGCATCATCAGCACTTCAACAAATTGTTAGGGACACTCAATGGGGCGAACTTGATTATTTGATTATTGATTTGCCACCCGGTACTGGCGATATTCAATTAACTATGGCACAAAAAATTCCAGTGACGGCTGCCGTTATAGTAACGACTCCGCAAGATCTCGCGTTAGCGGATGCAAAAAAAGCAATTGCTATGTTCGAGAAAGTAAAGATTCCTGTAATGGGAGTAATTGAGAATATGGCGACTCATATATGTTGTCAATGTGGTCATAACGAAGCGATTTTTGGCGAAGGTGGTGGAGCGCAATTATCCGACGATTATAATATTCCATTATTAGGCCAACTACCGCTAACCATGTCGATTAGAGAATTGTTAGACGCCGGAACCCCCAGCGTTGCTCAGGATGCCGATAGTGAAATCAGTCAAATTTATCGTGATATAGCGAGAAATTTAGCGGCTAATTTGACGGTGCTTGGTAAAGACTTCTCAAAAGGCGCACAAAATATAGACATCGCAACTTGGAAACCAGCTTAGAATAAAACGCACTATTCACATTCTTTTCTCGGTGTTCTCTGTGCCTCTGTGGTAGAATTTTCGCGGTTTTAATATTTCAATTTGAGTAGTGGGTAGTTATGAGCATTAAGTCAGATAAGTGGATGAGAAGAAAAGCGGAAGAAGGCATGATTGAGCCTTTTGAAGCGGGTCAAGTACGAGAGTCTAACGGCAATCGAATAATTTCATACGGAACGTCAAGCTACGGTTATGATGTACGTTGCTCTAATGAATTCAAGATTTTCACTAATGTACACTCAACCATTGTTGATCCTAAAAACTTTGATGAAAAGAGCTTTGTTAACATCACTTCTGATGTGTGTATTATTCCTCCAAATTCATTCGCGCTTGCCAGAACAGTTGAATATTTCCGCATTCCAAGAAATATCCTCACCGTTTGTTTGGGTAAATCGACTTACGCAAGATGTGGAATTATCGTAAATGTGACCCCTCTTGAACCTGAGTGGGAAGGACATGTGACGCTAGAATTTTCTAATACCACTCCCTTACCAGCGAAAATTTATGCCAATGAAGGTGTTGCTCAAATGCTATTTTTTGAGTCCGATGAAATCTGTGATACTTCTTATGCTGATCGTGGTGGTAAATATCAAGGGCAGACAGGAGTTACTTTACCTAAGGCTTAGGATGTCTTAATCATTTTTTTGTGTCTAAATGTCTAAATGTCGAAAAGTTTAACAAATTCTTTTTTTAAAGGATCGTCATAATAGCGTTGCTTACCCACCCCAAAATTTACGCCGACCTAATTACTTTATTTATTGACACCAGTAAAGGAGGTACGGCATTGGAAAGACGTGTCTCAAAGCTAACTGATTATCTGAACGAAAATGATTGCCCTATAGACTCGGTTCGCTACGACTTTCTAAATAAATCTAGTTTAAATCATGCTTTAATTTTCTCACCGATTGATAAGAAACTGCCATCAGTTTATCGAAAATTACTGTCAATAAAAAACCTTAATGACATTCCTCATTATATTTGAGCGTTTTGCTCAATTATTTACTATAGTTGGTATTGATAGGCTACAGATTATAAAAAATTGGCTCACAAATTTCATAAAGAGCTGTGTTATATTCAGCGACAATGGAGCTTTCTATGGATGACCAACTAGATATAGCCAAAGGTTCTAAAACTATGGTGTATCGATACCATATATTAGCGGTAGTGACATGGACATTACTCATTGCAGCTTCTGTTTATTGGAACATTTCCCATGACCGAGAGCAAGTTATTCAGCTCGCCAAAAATACTGCCAAAGCTTATTTCAAAAAAGATTTAGCTCTTAGGTTATGGGCTTCAGAGCATGGTGGAATATATGTGCCTCGAACAGACGATACTATTCCAAACCGTTATATGCAGCACGTGATTGATAGAGATATTCAAACCCTTGATGGGCGGAAATTAACCTTAATGAATCATGCTTATATGATTACCCAGATGACAGAAAATTATTCTGAGTTATTTGGAGTTTCAAGTCGAATGGTTGCTAATGTTGTATTAAATCCAGAAAACAAAGCTGATGAGTTTGAAAGTAATGCCATTGAAATATTTAAAAGTGGAGAAATTAAAGAAATAGCACACCGAGGAATTTTCGAGAATAAAGACCAGTTGAGAGTTGTTCGTCCATTTATCATGGAGCAAAGTTGCGTTAAATGTCATGGTGATTTAGGTTTTGATATAGGGGATGTAAGAGGACTAGCTGAAATTTTGATTCCTTTAAAACCTTATCAGAAACTGGGTGAGGAGGGGATACGTTCAACAATATATTTTCATATTGTAATTTATATTATTGGTTTAGTTGGCTTATTGTTTTCTATTTATCGGGCAGCTATAAACTTCAGAGAACGTGAAAAATTTACCTTAGACTTGTATCGAATAAATTTAACGCTTGATCAGAAAGTCAAATCTAGGACGATTGAATTAGAGGAATCTTTAGAGAAGCTAAAAAAGACACAAAGTAAGCTAATAGAAACCGAGAAAATGTCATCATTGGGTTCGTTGGTTGCGGGAGTTTCTCATGAGATAAATACACCGCTTGGAATTAGTATTACAGGCATTACTCATATTCAAAGTGAGAACCAGAAAATACTTGAGTTAATGAATGAAGGAAAGCTTGGTAAAAATGCACTTTCTCAATATCTTACATCTGTTGATGAAATGTCTGAATCTATGTTTTTAAGTCTAAGAAGTGCCGCTGATCTTATCCGCTCTTTTAAACAAGTTGCAATTGATCAACATGTTGAGGAGAAAAGACTTTTTAATTTAAGAAGTTATTGTAATGAGGTGCTATTGAGTTTAAATAATCAGCTCAAACTAACTAATATTAGAGTTCAAAATCTGATTGAAGAAAGCATTGAAATTAATACTTTTGCAGGTGTTTTTTCGCAAATGTGGACAAACTTTATCATGAATTCATTAATTCATGGTTATGGGAATAATAAAGTCGAGGGAACAATTGTAATTAAGGGCTGGGTAGAAAGTGATATTCTGACGTTAGTTTATGAGGATGATGGCGTAGGAATAGATAAAGAATTACATAATAAAATCTTTGATCCATTTTTTACCACAAAGCTAGGTAAAGGAGGGAGTGGTTTAGGGCTTAATATTATCTACAACCTTATTATTCATAAATTAAATGGAAATATTAGATGTGAAAACAACCAACCTAATGGCATTAAAATGATAGTAGATATTCCAATGGGAGAATTATTATGAATGATGACCTATTTTTGATTGACGATGAGCTAGATGAAGAGCTTTTCGAAAAATGGGATATATTAATTGTAGATGATGAACTAGCGATCCATGCAATTACAAAATCAGCATTAAGGGATAAGGTTTTTGATGGAAAGAAATTAAATTTCATTAGTGCGATGAGTGCAGAAGAAGCCAAGCAGATAATCTCTCAGCCAAATGAAATTGCATTGGCTCTAATAGATGTTGTAATGGAGACCCCTGATGCTGGATTAGGCTTAGTCACCTATATCAGAGAAAAACTTAATAATAAAAGAATCAGACTAGTCTTAAGGACAGGACAGCCATCACAAGCACCAGAAGAAGATATCGTCGATTTATATGATATAAACGATTATAAAGAAAAGACAGAATTGACAGCTCAGAAGTTATACACCTTGGTTCGAACATCGTTAAAGCAATACGAATTAATTTGCGAGCTTGAGGTTGAAGTTGAAGAGGTAAGCTCAGAATTGGGTCATCAAAGGCATGCTTTAGATGAACATGCCATTGTTGCAATTACGAACACTAAGGGCGCTATTACTTACGCAAACGAAAAGTTTTCAGAAATAAGTGGCTATTCTAAGGAAGAATTGATTGGTTCTAATCATCGAATTATAAACTCTGCAACGCATAGCAAAAAATTCTGGGTGCGTATGTATCGAGAGTTAACCAAAGGAAATGTTTGGAAAGGAAAAATATGTAATCGAAACAAGAATGGTATTTTATATTGGGTTGATACGACCATTGTTCCATTTAAGGGAACTGATGGAAAGATAAAAAGTTACGTTGCAATTAGATCGGATATTACAAAACAAGTTAAATCCAAAAGAAAGATGTTAGAAGCAATTAAAATAGCTGAAGATGCAGTTGTTGAAAAATCAGAATTTCTTGCTTGCATGAGCCACGAAATAAGAACGCCAATGAATGGTGTTATCGGGATGTTAGCATTGCTTAAAAGAACAAAATTAGACGAACTACAAACACATCAACTATCTATTGCAGAGAGTTCAGCTCACTCTCTATTAACGATTGTAAATGATATTTTGGATTTTTCCAAAATCGAAGCTGGAAAGATTGAGCTAGAAAATATTGAATTTGATTTAAGACAAGAGTTGGGGGAAATAGTCGAATCTTTTGCTCTTAGTGCAGCGAAAAAAAATATTTCAATGGTACTTAATTTAAGCAAAGTCAAATATGCTTGGATAAAAAGCGACCCTGTACGATTAAGACAGATTGTAAGTAATATATTAGGCAATGCGATTAAATTTACTGAAAAGGGACACATTGTAATTAACGCCAATTTGGATAGTAACAAAAATGGAACTACTAGATTAAAACTAGATATTATCGATACAGGGATTGGTATCTCAGAGGAGAAGATCGAAAAACTTTTTGATTCTTTTTCTCAAGCAGATTCCTCAACGACAAGACTTTATGGTGGAACTGGTTTAGGGCTTTCAATTTCTAAAAAATTGTGTGCTCTAATGAATGGAAATATTAAAGTATCGAGTGAGCTTGGAAAGGGAAGTACTTTCCATATAGACCTACAGGTAGAATTGAGTAGTGAGCTAACTATAGTTGAACCAAAAAAATCTGTCAGTGGCAAAAGAGCTCTTATTGTCGATTGCAATTCGGTTAATTCAATTGCCCTCAAGGAACAGCTTGAAATATGGAATATTCATACAGATTCTGTTTCAAAAGAAGGCGATGCAAAGGCATTGATTTTTCAAGAGGCTGGTTTTTTTGATATTATTTTTGTTGAAATGAGTTTCCTGAATGAGAACAATAAGGATTTGTTTGCCCGGATACGAAATAGTCAGAAAATGAATCGGACAAAGATCGTTTTGATGACTGATATACAAACAGAAGTTGAACTCGAATCCCTAAAAAGGCAAGGGATAAATGCATTTGTTACCAAACCTATAACCACGGAAAGCTTACTATACGCATTGAGTTTGCTCGATCAAAATTCAAATGAATTAATTGGTCAAAATAGTTACGAATTAAATGAAGAAACGCTGGGTGATGGAATAATTTGGCCGGAAAATACAAAAGTACTTATCGTGGATGACAACAAAACTAACCTATTGATTGCAAAAGCTTTCTTAAAGACATTTAATTTAGAATCGGATATTAGTGATAATGGGTTAGAAGCAATAGAATTACTTAAAAAGGAGTCTCTTATTTCTCCTTACAGTTTGATTTTAATGGATTGTCAAATGCCTTTAATGAGTGGTTACGAGCTAACTAAAGAAATTCGGAATGCTAATGCGGGTTACTCAAATATAGATATACCAATTATAGCTATGACGGCGAACGTCATGCAAAGTGATAAAGATAAATGTTTATCAAGTGGTATGAATGACCATTTAGCAAAACCAATTGATAAAGAATTATTACTTAAAAAACTGAAGCAATGGATTAAAAGCTAGCTTCGTAAGCGCAATGCATTAAGTACTACAACAAGAGAACTAAGACTCATACCTATTGCGGCTAACCATGCTGGTACAAGTCCCATCATGGCAAATGGAACGGCTGTAACGTTATACAAGACAGCCCAAAATAAATTCTGCTTAACAATTCGGTTAACTTTTTTTGCGATAGAAAGAGTCTTAGGAATAACCGTTAAATCACTTGATACTAGTACTGCATCGCTTGCGGTTTTTGATAAGTTTGTAGCATTTGCCATAGTTATACTAACGTTAGCTGCAGCCAGTGCGCCGACATCGTTAAAGCCATCACCGATCATTAAACTGTGTTCGCCATTTTTTTGCGAACGATTAATGATTGCTAGCTTTCCTTCTGGAGCAGTGTTTGCAATATGGTGACTAATATTAAGTTGCTTGGCTGTATTTGCGACTGACAACTCTGAGTCTCCGCTCAGTAGAGTAGTGGAGTAGTGCGCATTGTTTAGTTGATGAATACAATCATCAGCAGTTGTTTTAAGTTTATCTTGCAGAACAAATGTAGCAATATGTTTTTTATCGGAAACTAAAAATAATTTGCTCTCAAAGCAGTCACTTTGGTTGGGATTAGTATCTAAGTTTTTAATACTAAATTCATTCCGTTCGAAAACAAAATCTTTGTTACCTAGTTTATAAAATTGACCATCAATAATTCCCGAAACACCTTTGCCAACCGTTTCCCTGAGCTGTTCAACTTTCATAGTATCTGTTGAATCTGAATGAAATGCTTTTGCAACAGGGTGATTGGAAATATTTTCCAGTTGGCACGCAATCTGAAAACAAAGATCGCTATTTAAATCGCTGTGAGAATTGATTTCGGTCAGTTGCATTGATCCTGTAGTCAGTGTTCCCGTTTTATCAAAATAAATTTGGTTAATATTAGAAAAACGAGATAAGGCTGTTTTATTTCTGATCATTAAACCTAGGTCGGATAATTGAGAGGTCGCTGCCGCGATAGCCGCTGGGGTTGCTAAAGATAATGCGCAAGGACAACTAACCACTAAAACAGAAAGTGCGATAGGAAAAGCTAACTCTGGGTCAACTTGCCACCAATAAGCAACAGATAAAGACACCAATATTAATAGCCCAAAAACATACCAATGCGCAATTTTATCGGCAAGTGAAATGGAATCAGGTTTCATTTGTTCGGCATCTTGCTGAAGAGAGATCAGTGTCTGTATATGACTGTTGGCTAAATTTTGAGAAACTTGCATGACCAAGCTAGCGGAATTATTAGTCGAGCCGCTAGTAAGGCTATCACCGATATGTTTTGCGACTGGCATAAACTCACCGGTAAGAATTGCTTCGTTAAGTTCTGCTGGGTTTTCTAATAATTTGCCATCAACCGGAATAATACTCCCTGCATTTATGACTAGAATATCGCCCTGTTGTATTTGAGAAACACTAATCGTGGTGAGACTATTATCTAAATTTCTTTTGGACACCGATAAAGGTAATAATTGTTGGAAATTTTGTTGTTTTAATAGAGCTTGAAAGCGCGCTCGGTGTTCTAAAAATCTACCAATTAATAGGAAAAATGTAAACATAACAACGGAATCAAAATAATAGACATTGCCGTCAAAAATGAGTGAATAAACGCTGGAAAAATAAGCAACTAATATTGCAATACTAACCGGAAGATTCATGCCAAGCTGTTTAGCTTTTAGGTTTTTATAAGCACTTTGAAAAAATGGCATTGCAGAATACAGAACAACAGGCGTTGCGACTAGCCCACTAACCCAATGGAAAAATGTTCGGTGTTCAGGTGTAAGGTCTTTAAATTCGCCAATATATATCGCTAGCGCGTAGGTCATGACTTGCATCATTCCTAGTGCCGCAACCAGTAGTCTTTTTATATAATTTTTATTGACTTTGTTGTAGGACTCTTCTCTTGCATCTTCGCTAAAAGGATAAGCCTTATAACCTAATTTATTGAGGGATTTTAATATATCACTTAATGGTGCATTTGCCGCCCAAACTAATTGTGCTCTTTGTGTTGAAACATTAACGGAGATTTTTTTAACTTGGGGCATTAAGGATAATTGTTTTTCAATTAACCAACCACACGCCGAGCAAGTGATACCCTCAACACCTAGTTCAATCGTTCGAATATTATCGGATTGGCTGCTGATTTCATCTAATATAAAAGGCGTGTCCAATGCTTCTAGTTCTAGAAGTTCTTGAGGAATTAGATCTTCCGGTTTACTGCTAGTTTTTTCTCTAAACCGATAAAAATCAGTAAGGTTATTTTTTTCGAGTGTTTCTGCAATTGCTAAACATCCAGCACAACAAAACTCCCTTTGTTGCGCGAGTATTTCGCAGCTGAAATTAGAATTTTTTGGGACATCAAGACCGCAGTGAAAACAGCTAGAACTCATGAGCTATTAAATAGGTCTTTTTAGATATTGCTAGTATCAAGAGTTAGATTAGTTTTATCTGGATATAACCAACGACCTTTTAGCAGCCAAGTCTTATCTTCATCTTCAACGCTTATGTGCCAGAATCCAGGCTCTAATAGATCAAGGTTTGCAACGTATTCTGACCCCGCTAGATTTGATAGCACTAGCGAGATATCTTTACCTTTTTGCGTTGGATGCGACAAAAATAAGTTGAGGTTATTTGGTAATGCTTGATTTGAGGTTAAGTTCAATACAAGTAATTTGGAGTTTTTGTCTAGAGTAATATTTGCAATCATACCAAAAGACTTAGCCTTTTGGACCTTCTCAATGTTGGTATTGATGGCTAGTCCTTTTTTATAATAATCATCAGTGACTAAGCTATCAGAAGTATTGTGGGCGATGATCAATGTAATGACACCGGCAACCACTGTTAAAGAAGGTATCGCAATTAAAGCCCAAGGCCAGCCTTGTTTATACCAAGGTTGAGTGTCAAGATTGTTATTCAAATCAGTCATCATTTTTTAGGTCCTAAAAATTTTGCAGGAGAGGTATTGGTGTAGATCTCTTCCCCAGTTGTTTCTATTATAAAGTTAATTTCATTAGAGCGCTTGTCTAATTGGTCGGCAGAGACTTTTATTCGAACGGGAAGTGTAAGAATATCACCACTAGCGATGTCAAAAGTTTTTTCGCCTTCTAAAATCATATTTTCATAACCCGTAACCGATAAATTATAGGTTTGGGATTGTTGTGACATATTCAAAATCTTTAAGGTGTAAGTGTTTTCGATTTCGCCGGAAAAAGTTTCTGTATAGAGATTATTTCGGTCTCGAATAACATTGATATCGATTGGAATGCGATGTGAAAGAAGATAGAAAAATGCACTGACAACAATGATAAATATACTAGTGTAATAGATTGTTCTAGGGCGGATAAAATGCGTTTTTTCCTTCCCCTTGGATTCTTCTTCAACTTCTGTCGTGTATTTTATTAAGCCTTTATCATATCCCATTTTTCCCATAACATTATCGCACACATCAATACAGGCAGCACAAGCAATACATTCGTATTGAAGTCCGTCTCTAATATCTATACCTGTTGGGCAAACATGAACACATTGGTTACAGTCAATACAATCGCCTAATCCTTTTGATTTATAATCGGAATTCTTTTTTCTTCTCCCTCTGCTTTCACCTCTTTCACCATCGTAAGAAATGATCAATGTGTCTTTATCAAACATTGAACTTTGAAATCTTGCATAAGGGCACATGTGAAGGCAAACTTGCTCTCTTAACCAACCAGCATTGCCATAGGTTGCGAGCGAGTAAAACAAAACCCAAAACCATTCCCACGGACCGAGGCTTAATTCAATAATCCCTGTTCCTAGTTCTTTTATCGGAGAAAAATAGCCAACAAAGGTATATCCAGTGAATAGAGCAAAGGTGATCCAGAGAAAATGCTTAGTAGATTTTCTTGTGATTTTATTTAAATTCCACGGACTTTTATCCAATTTCATTCGTTTGTTTCGGTTGCCTTCAACAAACTCTTCAATCCACAAAAATGTTTCCGTCCAAACTGTTTGAGGACAAGCATAGCCACACCATAAGCGTCCACCTATGGTTGTGAACAGGAACAATCCAACTGCAGCAATAATCAATAATAAGGTGAGATAGATAAAGTCTTGAGGCCAAAAGGTGACAGCAAAATATCTGAACTGTCTTGCTGGCAAATCAAATAATACCGCCTGCTCACCATTCCAAGTTAGCCAAGGTGTTATGTAATAACATCCGAGTAGCAGAAAAACGGTCAGAATTCTTAATTTAGCGAACAGCCCATAAACTTGACGAGGATATATTTTATCTGGAGAAACATATAAATCTCGATAGTTTTCGGATTTTGAATCATTTGAAGACATAGAAATAACTCGATTGAGATAAACTTAATGGTAGCTGCCAAAAAACAGTATAGCATTTAAACAAGCGGCCGCTTATATAGCAGCCGCAAGGATATCAGATCCCCCACAATTTAAAACCTTAGCGAGTAGGGTTTTAAATGTCTATGGTCACTTATTTGAAAGGCTATATACGTAGGCCGCAACTAAATGAGATCTCTCTTTACCGAGTAAATCTTTATGCCCTGGCATTTCCCCTTTACGCCCTTCTTTAATTGATTGTGCAATAATAGTGGAGGAGCCACCATACAGCCAAATATCGTCGGTTAAATCAGGCGCGCCCATTGCAATATTACCTTTACCATTGGCTCCGTGACAGACAAAACATTGCTGATCAAATAAGACTTTACCTGCGTCGGCTTTAGCGTTATCGACAGAATTGCCCGATAATTTGCCAACATATTGAACGAGACTATCGATTTGCCCGGTATCAAATGATGCCGCAAAGCCCGGCATAATACCTGTTCGTCCGATTAAGATACTGTGCTCAATATTTTCTGCTGTTCCACCCCATAGCCAATCTTTATCTGTTAGATCGGGGTAGCCAGGATTGCCCCTCGCGTCAGAGCCATGGCAACCAAAACAAGTGTTAACAAAAATACGTTTACCCATTTCAGTAGCTTGCTTAACTTTACTAAGTTCAGCAATTGGCGTAGCAGCATATTTTGCAAATAGAGGCTCATAAACTTTCTTTGCCTCGGCTACTTCTTCAGCGTACTGTCCTGTTTGACTCCAACCTAATACGCCAGCAAAATTCCCAAGTCCTGGATAAAGAATGAGATAACCCACGGAAAATACTAAAGTAATATTAAACATGTTTAACCACCATTTAGGCAGAGGGTTATTATACTCTTCTATACCATCATATACATGACCTGTAGTTTCACCTTCATCGTTGTCTCCTTTTATTTTTCGTGTCCAGAGTAGTAAGCCCCAACAGCCAAAAACGTTAACGACAGTAATTAAAATAATCCACCAGCTCCAAAACTCACTCATGGTCTTCACCTTTTTTTTGATTGTTTTCTATTTTATCGGATGTCTCATCGCCAACGAAAGGGAGGTTCGCGGCCTCATCAAATGCTTTTTTATCGGTTTTTCTATAAACGACATATACCAAGCCTAAAAAAAGTATAAGTAATGCTACCGTTTCAAAGCTTCTTATAAAATCCATATCCATCATATTTCTCCTAGCGCTTATCTTTAAGAATTAGGCCGAGGGACTGAAGGTAGGCAACTACAGCATCTAGTTCAGTTTTTCCTTCGACAACTTTTTTTGCACTGGCAATATCGTCATCAGTATAAGGTACACCGACTATTCTTAGAGCTTTCATTTTTTTGCCAGTCATATCGCCATCAATCATTGCGTTTTCAAGCCAAGGAAACGCTGGCATATTGGACTCTGGAACAACGTCTCTTGGATTAAGTAAATGAACTCTGTGCCATTCATCGCTATAACGTCCACCTACACGCGCAAGATCAGGCCCTGTTCTTTTTGAACCCCATAAGAAAGGATGTTCCCAAACATGTTCACCTGCCACAGAATAATGTCCGTATCGTTCAGTTTCTGAGCGGAAAGGACGAATCATTTGAGAATGACAAGTGTTACAACCTTCACGGATATAGATATCTCTACCCTCCAGCTCTAGGGCAGCATGGGGTTTCATTCCTTTTAAGGGTTTGGTTGTATCATCAATAAAAAATAATGGAACAATTTCTGCGAGACCACCGAAACTAATAACGATGACTATTAATAAGCCCATTAGGCCGATATTTTTTTCTACTTTTTCATGTTGCATTGTATCGTCCTCTTAGTTGTTATCAGTTGTGTCAGGGCCAGCCTGAATTGTTTTGATTACGTTGTAGGCCATAATAAACATACCACCTAGGAATAAAACTCCACCCAATAGCCTTATTGCATAGTAGGGGTAGGTTGCACTAACGGATTCAACAAAACTATAAGTCAATGTTCCATCATCATTAATAGCTCTCCACATCAAGCCTTGCATAACCCCGGCAATCCACATAGCAGCTATGTATAAAACAACACCTATAGTAGAAATCCAGAAATGAGTGTTGATTAGGTTTGTGCTAAACATATCTTTTCTTCCATAAAGCTTAGGAATGAGATAGTACATTGCACCGATTGTCACAAATGCAACCCAACCAAGAGCGCCTGAATGAACGTGACCAACAGTCCAGTCCGTGTAGTGTGATAATGCGTTAACTGTTTTAATCGACATCATTGGTCCTTCGAAGGTAGACATACCATAGAAAGAAAGTGATACGATTAAGAATTTCAAGATAGGGTCAGTACGTAGTTTATGCCAAGCACCTGAAAGAGTCATGATACCGTTTATCATGCCACCCCAAGAAGGCGCCAATAAAATAAGTGAAAAGACCATACCTAAAGATTGAACCCAATCAGGTAGTGCGGTGTAATGCAAATGATGAGGACCTGCCCACATATAAACCGCAATTAAAGCCCAAAAGTGAACAATCGATAAGCGGTATGAATAAACAGGTCTTTCAGCTTGCTTAGGAACAAAGTAGTACATCATTCCTAAGAAACCAGCCGTTAAGAAAAACCCAACCGCATTATGACCGTACCACCATTGAACCATTGCATCGATGGAACCACCGTAAGCAGAGTAAGACTTGGTTAATGAAACTGGAATTGCCGCACTATTAACAATATGCAAAACGGCAACAGTAATAATAAAGGCACCTAAGAACCAGTTTGCTACGTAGATATGAGATGTTTTACGTTTGATAACCGTACCAAAAAACAAAATTGCATAGGCAACCCAAACAACGGCAATAAGAATATCAATCGGCCACTCAAGCTCCGCATATTCTTTGCCTCCAGTAATACCTAGAGGTAGCGAAAGAGCTGCTAGAACAATAACTAACTGCCAACCCCAAAAAACAAATGCCGCCAAAGCATTACTAATTAACGGTGCTTGGCAAGTTCGTTGAACTATATAGAGGGATGTTCCCATTAAGGCACTACCACCAAATGCAAAGATAACCGCATTGGTATGGAGTGGACGTAGTCGACCATATGTGAAATATTCTATTCCATAGGTCAAATCCGGAAAGAATAGTTGAGCAGCGATTATGACGCCAACCAGCATTCCAACAATTCCCCAGACAACGGTCATTATTGAAAACTGCTTAACGACCTTGTAGTTATAGGTCAAAGCTTGAGTTTCAGACATACGATTTCCCATTTATTTATTATTGATTGAATAAAGAATAAGCTATTGTTTTAACGAACGCGCGCATTTTAAACTAAAAACACAACTAATCTACTTGATTTAGATCAATTTTACTACTTCTATAGGTGATTTGATAAGTCATGTAATCAAATATGATATTAACTGATGCTACTACCAAAAAATAGTTACATATTTGTCTATTATAAAGTAAGGCAATAGATATTCAGCTTCTATTCACATTTGTTGTAAATAATGTTGGATGCATTTATTGTGGCGTTATAAAATAGACGGACTATTTTCCGAATATACCGATCGAAGTATACGTTTTACTTAAAATTGATATTTGAACTATTGCGGTCCATTATTTCTTACACTGCAAATGGGAATAAAAAAATTTCTAGAAGGAAATAAAAGAATATGCCAAATTGGCTGAAATATTTATATAGCAATTTTTTTGTAAATCATACGCTTGTTTCATTTATACTTGTAATGGGAGTAGTGTTTATTGTTTCTTCCCATTCTGGTTCTTTTAGAATGGATGCGTCAGCCGATTCGTTGGTACTCGAAAATGACCAGTCGTTGGAATATTACCGAAAAGTAAAAGACAAGTACGGTACTGATGACTATCTGTTTATCACCTTTGCTCCAGAAGAACCTCTTTTTTCACCCGGATCGATTAAACAGCTAACAGCTTTAAGAGATCAAATAGCGTCGCTACCGAACGTTGAGACAGTTATGTCTCTGATTGATGCACCAATTTTTGATCCTGAAACCGTCAGTTTGGGTAATATTGAAAATGATATTTATTTTGTTAGGGATGAAGGTGTTGATTTAGCCAAAGCCAAAAAAGATATGATGAGCATTCCTCTTTATCAGAATCTATTGGTTAGTAACGATGGTGAAATAACGGCTTTGCAAGCGAATCTTAAGGGCAATAAAAATTACTTCAAGTTAAATGATGAACTACGAAAGCTCCAATGGAAACAGCGCAAGGATGAGATTTTAACTCCCTACGAATTGGCAGCAATGCAAAACCTTAAAAATGAACTGAGATTGCTCGCTGACGAGGTTGCGGTTCGTAATGACATTGTGATTAACGGGATTCGTGAGTTAAAAAACGGCTATAGCGGTATTGCTACGATACATCTCGGTGGTGTACCTATGATTGCTCACGATATGGTGGATTACGTTAAAAGTGATTTAGTTGTTTTTGGTATTGGTGTATTTGTCATATTAGTTTTGATCCAAGCGTTCATTTTTAGAAGGGTTCGTTGGATTATCATCACTCTTGGCTGTTGTGTCATCACTGCCGTTACAGCTATCGGAATCCTCGGTTGGTTGGATTGGCCTGTTACGGTTATATCATCAAATTTTGTTGCACTGTTGCTAATTATTACCATGTCATTAATGATTCATTTAATTGTTAGATTTAGGCAAGTTGAGCGGGATTTTGATATGCTCAGCTACAACGAGAAAGTTTATGAGACTTTGTCTTCAATGTTTGTTCCTTGCGCCTATACCAGTTTAACAACCATTGTTGCGTTCGGTTCTTTGACTGTTAGCGATATTCGCCCAGTTATGGATTTTGGAAAAATGATGATTATGGGTGTTAGTTTAGCTTTTGTAATTGCGTTTACATTATTTCCATTGTTGATGCTTTTGCGTAAAAAAACGTCATTAGATGAAAGAAAAGAGGGCGCTTTTTTTGCCTTTACAAATGTTTTGGCTAGAGTGAGTGACCAATGGCGTTGGCAAGTCGCGGTTATTGCTGTCCTACTAAGTAGTTCGAGTGCATGGGGAATCAGCTATTTGTCGGTTGATAATCGATTTATAGATTATTTTAAAACCGACACTGAAATTCATCAAGGGATGAAGCTGATCGATACTAAACTCGGTGGTACCACACCCCTTGAAATTATCATTGAGCGTGGTGCAATTGAAAGTGATTTTGCTTTCATTGAAGAGGAGAGCGAAGATGACGAATTTGAAGATGAAGAATTTGATGAATCCTTTGCTGAGCTAGAATCAGATGAGTCACCACGATTATGGATGACATCTTTCGGTATTGATAAACTACATAGAATCCAAAATTTTCTTTCTCAAATTGATGTCACTGGTAAGGTGCTTTCTTTATCAGCTGGGTTACAAATTGTAGAACAAATTAATGGCAATCAACGACTGGATGATTTTGAACTTTCCTTATTGGAGAAAAAAATCCCCACGGATTTGAGAGAACAAGTTTTGTCACCATTCTATGATCGAGAAAATGATGAGGTGCGATTTTTAATCCGAGTAAAAGAGTCAGATCCAAATTTAAACCGTAATCAATTGTTGGCAGAAATATCAACATTTTTAACACAAGAGTTAAAGATTTCTAAAGAGCATTTTCATTTTACTGGGATGTTGATCCTTTATAACAATATGCTTGAAAGTTTGTTTAAATCACAAATATTAACCTTGGGCGTTGTCTTTGGAATTATCATGGCAATGTTCATTGTTCTCTTTCGCTCGTGGAAACTTGCAGTTATTGGAATGTTTCCAAATTTAATTGGCGCGTTTTTTGTTTTAGGTTTGATGGGGTGGTCAGGAATACCGCTGGACATGATGACCATTACTATCGCAGCTATTAGCATCGGAATTGCGGTAGATAATACTATTCACTACATCCATCGTTTTAAGTTAGAGTACAAGAAAACTGGCGATTACACTAACGCGATGTACGCTTGCCACGATACGATTGCTAGAGCCATGTACTTTACATCTATCACTATTATTGTTGGTTTTTCTGTATTAGTTTTATCGAACTTTATGCCGTCAATTTATTTTGGTTTGTTTACAAGCCTAGCCATGTTTGTTGCTTTGCTTGCAAACTTAACTTTACTGCCAGTGATGCTTTTGCTGGTTAAACCATTAAAAGAGAGTGTTGATTTAGTTGCGCAAGAATTACCAGCGAGCTGATAAAAAACTAGATAAAAGCGAGAGGAAAGTGGATAAATTAATTTTTAGCCACTTTTTTAATTCTTTCTACCATTGCTTTAAGTCCATTTCCTCGGGTAGGACTTAGGTGTTTGATTAGGTCAAGCTTTGCAAAATAATTTTCAATATCAAAGGCTAAAATTTCTTCAGATGTTTTGTTGTTATATGCTGCCAAAACTATCGCTAATAGCCCTTTCACAATCAGCGCATCACTATCTACTTGAAATATAAATCGTTCTCCTTGTTTTTTAAAATCGAGCCAGACTAGGCTTTGGCATCCAGGAATGATTTTATCGTCAGTTTTTAACGCGTCATCCATCGTTGGGATTTCTTTTCCGAGGTCAATCATATAGCGATAACGATCTTCCCAACTATCAAAAAAGCTAATTGCTTCAACAATCTCTTCACTTGGATTCATATTAAAAAAACATCCCCGTTTCTAACTTCGCTTCGTCGCTCATCATATCCCTGCTCCATGCGGGATCAAAGACCAACTCAACATCAACGCTTTCAACATTTGGAACTTTTGCAACACGATATTTTATGTCGCTAATAAGAACAGGCCCCATCCCACATCCCGGAGCTGTTAGAGTCATAGTAATCTGAATGGATTTATTTTCTTGGTTGATTTCGACATTATAGATTAAACCTAGATCAACAAGGTTAACCGGAATTTCTGGGTCATAAATACTTTTTAAAGCATACCAAACTTGTTTCTCAGAAATGAATTCGTCAGCCGGTTTTGCAAAATTTAGCTCTTCTGCTTTTAAGCCTAAAGCAGCTGCATCAGTACCATCTACTCGAGCCATATTGCCATTGACAGCAACCGTATAGTTTCCACCTAGATCTTGAGTGATGGTTACGAATGTATCCTTAGGGATCATTATTCTGGTTCCTGCTGGAACTAGCCGTGCAGGACAATCGGTTAGTGCAACCACCATTTTTCTATTTTGATAACTTGATGAAATCATGGTTGTTTAACGACGCTAAAGCTTTCACCGCAACCACAGCTAGCGGTTGCATTAGGGTTTTTAAAATCTAAACGATGATTAACCCCTTCTTGTACATAATCGATTTCGGTGCCTCGAATAAATTCAATGATTTTTGCATTGACATAGAGGTTCAGCTTGTCAGTTATTGCAAAGCATTTCGATTCATTATCGATTTCAAATGCTAATTCCAACAGATATTTTAATCCTGAGCAACCGCTTTCTTTAACATTAAACAGAATCCCTTTAGCAGATTGCTTTTCTACTTGTTTCTCTAAATGAGAAATTGCTTTGTCTGTAAAGCTGACAGGATTTGCATTTGAAGGAATGAATTTTTCGACTTTATTCACAGGTTTCACCTTAGTTTAAATCAACATTGATTTTGCTTTTTCTAAAGCTATACAAAATCGATCAATTTCTTTAGTGGTATTATAAAAACAAAAAGAAGCTCGCACTGTTCCATTAACATTTAGAGCATCCATTAAAGGCATCGTACAATGATGGCCAGTTCTTACCGCAATACCTTGCTGGTCGAGCATCATACCAATATCTTGAGCGTGACAGCCTTCAATATTAAAACTAATAACGGAAACTTTAGGACAATCATGACCAATGATCTTTAAGCCGTTTATAGCCATTAATTTTTCCGCTGCGTAATTTAGCAAGTAATTCTCGTATTCTTCGATTTGTTGACGGTCGAAATTTGATAGATATTTAGCTGCTGCAGCAATACCTATCGCTCCGGAAACATTTGGCGTTCCGGCTTCAAATTTGTAGGGTAATTGATTGAAAGCGGTTTTTTCAAAGGTTACTTTTTCGATCATTTCTCCGCCAGCTTGCCAAGGTGGCATTGAATCCAAGATAGCTTTTTTACCATACAAAATACCAATCCCCATAGGCCCAAACATTTTATGCCCGGAAAGCGCATAAAAGTCGCAATCTAACGACTGCACATCTATTGTTAGGTGTGGAGCAGCTTGCGCGCCGTCGATTAGTATTTTAGCCTCATATTGATGAGCCAATTTAATCATCTGTTCGATGGGATTTATTACACCAAGGGCGTTTGAAACATGACCTACCGCGACTAACTTTGTTTTTGAATTCAACAAGCTTTTATAACTGTCAATATCCAGCTCACCATTTGGTTTTACTTTAATGACTTTTAGCTGTGCTCCAGTTTGTTCACAAAGCATTTGCCAAGGGACTATGTTTGAGTGATGTTCAAGAGTTGAAATAATTATTTCATCATCTTTTATTAGGTTGTCTTTTCCCCAAGATTGTGCGACCAAATTAATCGATTCGGTAGTGCCTCGAGTCCAAATAATTTCTTCTCGATGTTTTGCATTAATAAACTGTTGAATCTCGCAGCGTGCATGTTCAAATTCCTGAGTTGCTTTATCACTTAAATAGTGAGCACCTCGGTGAACATTTGAGTTGATTGTTTGATAATAGTTACTGATGGCATCAATGACAGATTTTGGTTTCTGGGCGGTCGCTCCGTTATCAAAATAAACTAAAGGATGCCCATTGACTGATTGAGACAATATAGGAAAGTCGTCTCTAATTTTATTCACATCAAATGAAAACGGATTCTGGCAATTGATATCTTGCATGGTTAATTTTCTTTAGTTGTCTCTATCTAGTTGATATCTGATAAACACGCTTGAACTTGTTCATGCAAAAACTGATAAACAATTTTGTTGTTTGCATGATCTAATAGTTCATTAATAAATCCAATGCTAAGCATTTTTTTTGCGCGCGTTTTGTCTATGCCACGAGTTTGCAAATAATAGATGGCTTTATCGTCAATCTTGGCAATTGTTGCACCATGTGCGCAAATAACATCATCGGCATAAATTTCGAGTTCAGGTTTTGTGTTTATCTCGGCGCGATTAGTTAATAATAAGTTTTTATTATTAAGTTGTGCGTCGGATTTTTGTGCATCTTTAAAAATATGTATCTTGCCATTAAAAGTCGCTTTAGAGGAATCGGCGACAATGCCTCTAAAGTTTTCCCTAGTTTGACAATGAGGGACTTGATGTTCCACATTGGTATGATAATCGATGGTTTGCTCTTCTGATGGTAAATAGATTCCAGTTAAATCAGCTTCGGCAGAAACGCCTTGATGATAAACATCAATATCAGTTTTGTTGAGTAAGGAACCATTAGAATAATAAAAACTATTTAGTTTTGCATGACTAGCTAAAATCGTAAGACACCGGCTGACTTGTTTTGAGGTTTGAGATTCCAAATTGAGTCGATAATGTTGGCAATGACTTTGTTCTTCTAAATTAATAATGCTCTGTTGCAACGACAAATTGTTATTCTGGTTACTATTCATATTGCAAGAAACAACATGCTCGATAATTTGTGATTCACTGCCTCGACCACAATTAACGACGAGTTGATTGGTAAACAATTGATTATTTGATTGGTTTGAATTGACATAAAACAAATAGATAGGTTTAGATATTTTTTGATTAGCTTTAATTTCGATATAGGTTCCATCGGATGCTAGCGCATTATTCAACTGGATAAGAGAGTTCTTTTGTTGTTTAGAAATATTTAATATTTTAGATATCTTATCAGCTTGTTGACGGTTAGCCTTTGAAAACTGAGTGATGCAAATACCTAACTCATTAGTATTATTTGAATTAACAGCGGAGTAACAACCGTCAATAAAAACACAGGTGATAGCATCAGCAAAAATTTGTTGAGACGGATTAAATTTGTCTTCATTTATACGACCATTAGACAACTGAAAATTTGCATTTTTAAGAAACGCGGTATCGTTATATTTCCAATGTTCTATTTTTCTTGAAGGAATAGGTTGACCAACAAAGCTAGAATAAGAATCTGTACGAAAATCTTTTAGCCATTCATTCGAATCAGATTCTAAAGAGTATTTAAAATCTGCGACGGATAATTGCTTATTAGACGATTGGGTGTTAGAAAATTGAAAAGAATTGTTCATTGTTTATTAAGCCTTTTCAATCCAGCTGTATCCTTTTTCTTCTAGCTCAAGCGCAAGTTCACTTCCACCGGATTTTATTATTTTTCCATCTGATAAAACATGAACTTTGTCAGGGATAATATAATCGAGTAGCCGCTGATAGTGAGTGACAATGATAAAAGAACGGTTTTCATCCCGACAGGCATTTACGCCGTTGGCGACGACTTGAAGAGCATCAATATCAAGTCCAGAATCCGTCTCATCGAGAATACAAAGGGACGGTTCAAGCATCATCATTTGCATGATTTCATTGCGTTTTTTTTCTCCCCCGGAGAATCCTTCGTTAACACCTCTTTTTAGAAAGTTAGGATCGAGATTAACTTCCTTGCATTTTTCTCTCGCTTGTTTCATAAAAGAAATCGTATCAAGCGGTTCCTTTCCTTGATAATCTCTTACAGTATCAACACTGGCTTTTAAAAACTCCATATTACTGACGCCAGGGATTTCTACCGGATATTGAAAGGCTAAAAATAATCCTTTTTTTGCGCGTTCATCGGCATCTAGGGACAAAATATCTTCACCATTTAAAGTCGCGCTACCACCTGTGACTTCATAACCATCTCGACCAGAAAGAACGTAACCTAATGTACTTTTTCCTGAACCATTGGGTCCCATGATGGCATGAATTTCTCCAGGCTTGATATCCAAAGAAAGTCCTTTAAGGATTGTTTTGTCTTCTACTTTTGCTTCTAAATCTTTAATGCTTAACATGTAAAGTTCTCTGATTTATACATCTAAATAATAGGGTTGAGTGGTCTGTTATCCAACCGAACCTTCTAGGCTGACCTCTAATAATTTACCAGCTTCTACAGCGAATTCCATTGGTAGCTCTTTAAATACTTCTTTACAAAAACCGTTGACTATCATGGAGACGGATTTTTCAGCGTCAATCCCTCGTTGCATACATAAAAATAATTGATCATCACTCACTTTCGAGGTGGTTGCCTCGTGCTCGATGATGGCATTGGGATGTTTGCTCTCGATGTAGGGAAAGGTATGAGCTGCACATTGGTCACCGATCAATAATGAATCACATTGGGTAAAGTTACGCGCACCATCGGCTCTAGGGCTCATTCTCACAAGTCCTCTGTATGCGTTTGAGCTTTTCCCTGCAGAAATACCTTTCGAAATAATAGTGGATTTTGTGTCTTTTCCTAGGTGTATCATCTTGGTGCCGGTATCGGCTTGCTGATAGTTTCTGGTAAGAGCGACTGAATAAAACTCGCCAATACTATGGTCACCTCTTAAAATAACAGAAGGGTATTTCCAAGTTATTGCAGAGCCTGTTTCTACTTGTGTCCAAGATATCTTAGCGTTCTTATGGCAAACGCCGCGCTTAGTCACAAAATTATAAATTCCGCCAATACCATTTTCGTCACCTGGATACCAGTTTTGAACAGTGGAATACTTTATTTCAGCATTGTCCATACAGACTAATTCAACAACTGCGGCATGCAACTGATTTTCGTCTCTCATGGGAGCGGTACAACCTTCGAGATAACTGACATGGCTAGATTCGTCGGCAACAATAAGGGTGCGTTCAAACTGGCCGGTTTTAGCTTCATTGATTCTAAAATAAGTTGATAATTCCATCGGACAACGTACGCCTTTAGGAATATAAACAAAGGAGCCATCACTAAAAACAGCGGAGTTTAACGCTGCAAAATAGTTATCTTTTTGAGGAACAACGCTGCCGAGGTATTTCTTAACGAGTTCTGGATATTCATGAACCGCTTCAGAAATGGGACAAAAAATAACGCCCGCTTCCGCTAATTTTTCTTTGAAAGTGGTTGCGATAGAAACTGAATCAAAAACAATATCAACCGCAACGCCAGCAAGGACTTCTTGTTCATGTAATGGAATACCGAGCTTGTTATAGGTCGCAATTAGTTCAGGATCGACTTCATCAAGACTCTTAGGCGCATTTTCCATGCTTTTTGGTGCTGAATAAAAAGAAATTTCGTCCAGATTGATTTTGGGATAATTAAGGTGAGCCCATTCTGGCTCTCGCATAGTCTTCCAATGATTAAATGCTTTTAAACGCCATTCGAGCAACCATTCTGGTTCTTTTTTTTTGGCTGAAATAAAACGGATAACGTCTTCATTTAATCCAGGTGCGATGGTTTCTGAGTCAACTTGAGTAACAAAGCCAGCTTCGTATTCAGTGTTTACATAATCATCAATGACATCAGACATTATTGGTTATCTCAATATTTTTAGTAAATTTCATGGTTTAAGTTTTAAGATGAAAGAGCTGTTATCTCTATTCGATCGGTAATGGTTTCATCTATTTCGGTTTGGTTGTCTAAAGAAATTTGGTCTGATGAAAGCTGCTGGTGTTGTCTAATAAGCTCACCAATAGATATATTATCAAGAAAATCATTAATACGACTGCTTAAATCAACCCAGAGGTTGTGAGTTAAACACTGTTTGCCATCATGGCAGTTTGCTTTTCCATCACAACGGGAAAGGCTTATCGATTCATTCACCGCATTGATAATATGAGCGACGCTAATATCTTCCTGAGCTTTGTTCAGCAAATAACCACCTCCAGGACCTCTAATGCTTCTGACAATTCCATTCTTTCGTAACTTAGAAAATAATTGCTCCAAATAGGAAAGAGAAATAGCTTGTCGTTCAGAAATATCACTTAGATTCACTGGTTTATCATGACAGTTGAGCGCTAAATCCAAAACCGCAGTTACCGCATATCGACCTTTAGTAGTAAGACGCATAAGACAACCTATATCATTTAGATAAACGAGTGACTATTTTCTAATAACCAAGCAAAACAGTCAAGTAAGTTCTTTGCTCTAGATCACTATTTATGACTATGAATCACCTTTTTGATTAATGAGCTGTAGCATCGCTTTAAAGGCTTTAGGATTAGCCGCGAGTATAGAGCCCTGTTTCTCATAATTGGGATTTCCTTGCAAATCGGCAACCATACCGCCTGATTCTTCGACTAATAATGCGCCGGCAGCAGTATCCCAAGGGCTTAAACCAAACTCCCAAAAACCATCGAAACGACCAGCAGCAACATAAGCTAAGTCTAAAGCCGCAGAGCCCGCGCGTCTCATATCGGAACAATGAGGGAATATCTTCGCAAAAATATCTAGGTATTCGGGCAGCTTTTGTTCGTCCCTAAAAGGAAAGCCTGTTGCAACTAAACTATGCTCTAAGCCTTTGCTATTACTGACACGCATTTTCTTATTATCAAATTGTGCTCCTCGACCTTTAACTGCAGTGAACAGCTCACCTTTACTTGGATCAAACACGACGCCAATTTGAGTGCGACCTTTATATTTACAAGCAATCGAAACTGCCCAGTGAGGGATTCTTCGGATATAATTAGTTGTACCGTCGATGGGGTCTATCACCCATTGATAATCGCTGTCACCACTTTGTCCGCTTTCTTCACCGAGAAAGCTGTGGTCGGGATAGGCATGTGAAATGGTTTCGATTATTAGTCTTTCAGCTTCAGTATCAACATTAGTAACATAATCATGGGTTGATTTACTTTCGACTGAGCTAATATGATTAGCTTCGCGAATAATAAAATCACCGGCTTTTCTTGCTGCTCGAACTGCGATGGTTAATAGAGCTTGCATTATAAAGTCACCCCTACGGATTGTTTACTAACAGATATACTAGGTTACACCACACAGAGCGTAATTAAGTTGTTAGCTGTTATAAAGACTGAATTGTTTAATAGCGGTCTAGCACACTGGCGAAGGTTATAAAAAACGCTCAAACAAGGGCTAATTGCGCGCAAGTATACCTGAAAAATACTCGGTGTAAAGGTGAAGGACTTACTGGTATTTTTGTCGAGATCCTTGTTAATGACCTATATCAAGAATCGGTACTATTTGTCGCTCATAGGTTGATATAATATTCGGCATATCGGCAGAGTTGGAATAGAATGAGTCAATTAAGTTAGATTAACAAATTAAACAGGTGAGACTTATGGGACAACTGAACATTGCGGTATTAACCGTTTCTGATACGCGAAGCATTGAAACAGACAAATCAGGTGGATATTTGATCTCCGAAGTTGAAGCTGCAGGACACCAGTTAGTAGCTCGTAAGATTGTAATTGACGATATTTATCAGATTAGAGCTGTTCTTTCGCAATGGATCGCTGATGAGTCGGTTCATTCGGTTATTATCACCGGTGGAACTGGATTTTATGGCCGAGATTCAACGCCGGAAGCGATTACACCTTTGTTAGATAAAATCATGCCTGGATTTGGTGAGTTATTCCGTTACGTATCCTACGAGGAAATAGGCAGCTCGACCGTTCAAAGCCGAGCAATGGGGGGGCTTGCGAACAACACGGTCGTTTTTTGCCTGCCCGGTTCTACTGGTGCCTGTAAAACCGCATGGACAAAGATTATCAAAGAACAATTGACTTTAGAGTTTCGCCCTTGTAATTTTGTGAAACTTCTAAAAACGGGAATGCATTAATTCCTTGCTATGGCTCTAGCTTTATTTGGCTCTAGCTAAAATCTAGAGAGAGATAAATATGAGATTTGATTTTGATTTGGCCAAAATAATTAGTCTTTTCATTCTATTGTTAAGTTTTCTTAGCAATGCGCAGGCAGATGATCATCGCTCGGAGCGGTTACATCAAATATTTAACGACGAATGGCAAGCCAGAATGGAGCGGTTCCCTGAGTTTGCACAGTCAATGGGAGATGAATCTAAAGCGGATCAGTTGTCAAACGTTTCAGAAGCATCTCAGCAGCAATGGCTAAAAACCACCAAGGAATTTCTCGCACAACTTGAAAAAATTGAGTTTGATTCACTGTCCAACGATGACAAGATTAATTATCAAATATTTAAGCAGCAGTTATTAAATCGTGCCGAAGACTTGTCTTTTAAAACCTACCAAATCCCTTTTCTAGCTGATTCTGGCTTTCATACCAGTGTTGCTCGTTTACCCGTTACCACCGAATTTAAAAAGAAAGAAGATTATCTTTCTTACCTTTCCCGATTAGAAAAAGTGCCTCAATTTTTCGCCCAAAATATTGTTAATATGAATGCAGGTTTAGCCAGAAACTATTCAATGCCTAAAGTGGTTATGAAAGGTTTCACTGAAGTTATTCATAAACAAGACAAAGATTCTGTGGAACAAAGTCCTTTTTATGCACCTTTTAAATTTTTACCGGCATCAATGAGCCGCTCTGATAAAAAGAATTTAACCGAAAAAGCTAAATTTATTATTGAAAATCAGGTGATGCCCGCTTATAAAGATTTAGCTAACTATTTTGAAAATACCTATATTCCGAATACTAAAAAATCACTAGGAGCTTACGACTTTCCTGAAGGTAAGCAGTATTATCAACAAAAAATATTGGATTATACAACTGGTACACTTACGGCTGAAGCGATCCATAAAATAGGATTGAGTGAGGTCAAGCGGATTAGAGGAGAAATGCAAGAAATCATTGATTCGCTTGAATTTAAAGGAGATTTTAAAGCTTTCTTAAAATTTCTAAGGGAATCGCCTCAATTTTATGCAAAAACTCCAACCGAACTCATTAAAGAAGCATCCTATATAGCCAAAAAAATGGACGGGCAATTACCCAAATTCTTTACCAAGCTACCAAGGCAACCTTACGCAGTTGAACCGGTTCCAGATTCAATCGCGCCCAAATACACAACCGGACGTTATGTGCCAGCACCTTTGGATAGTACTCGTCCCGGCACTTATTGGGTTAACACCTACGCGCTGGATAAAAGACCTTTGTACGTGCTTGAAAGTTTAACCCTTCATGAAGCGGTTCCTGGACACCATTTACAAGGGGCTCTAAACAAAGAGCTAGAAAACATACCCAATTTTAGACGTTTTTCTTATATTTCTGCATTTGGAGAAGGTTGGGCATTATATTGTGAAAAGCTTGGAATTGAAGCGGGATTTTATCAAGACCCTTACAGTGATTTTGGGCGCCTTTCCTATGAAATGTGGCGTGCAGCACGTTTAGTTATCGATACCGGTATTCATGCTTTCGGTTGGACTCGAGAGCAAGCCATTGCATTGCTTGAAGAAAATTCCGCGCTCTCAAAGCACAATATTCAGACGGAGGTTGATCGATATATTAGCTGGCCTGGCCAAGCTCTGAGTTATAAACTTGGTGAGTTGAAAATTATTGAAATAAGAAAAAAAGCAGAAACAACTTTAAGCGAACAGTTTGATATTCGACTATTTCACGATGCTATTTTAGCAAATGGTTCAATTCCGCTTGATATTTTAGAGCAACAAATGGATATTTTTATTCAGGCAGAACTCGCTAAATTAGACCAAAATAGCGGCTAGAAAAATAATGCTTGGAGGACAAACGATTTTTTATTAGCGATTGTGTGGGCTAAGATTTTTTTAAGAGACTTTTAAAAATGAAAACCAATCGCTTTTTGAAAAAAGCTTTTCATGCAATTCGTGAGAATCAATTTCTAGACTAGAGCTCTTAAGGCTTTTTTCTATTTGAAGTGGCATACCGAATCTATCGGTCGGATTATTAGTCAGGCTGATCACTTGCGGTTTTTCTAGTTTGACATTCATCCCATTTTTTATAATTGCTACTTTCGGTCTTAAACGAGAATTTTCAGGTTGTTCCATTACCACGCCAATGGCACTATTGGTTAGCTTTACTAGGCTTCCTGTAGGGTAAATACCTATCGCCTGAATAAATGATTCCACTAACTCGATCTGAAATAGACTACCTCTTTGATTGTAGAGGCTCGAGATAGCTTCAACGGGGGTTAAGGTTTCTGTGGCGTTAAGAGGATTAATAAGCTCTTCATAATAACTCGCAATTCCAGCAACTCGCGCTAAAAATGGAATACGATTTCCAACTAGGTTTCTTGGGTAACCAGTTCCGTTATTTCTTTCGCAGTAGGCAGATAGGATGTAGTTGACTTGATGGCTAGATGAAAACATTTTTTCCGTTTCTGCCAAAGTTAAACTAACGTGGCTTTGGTAGATCGTTTTTTCTTCTAGAGTTAACTCTCCATACAAAAGTTCTTGAGGTAAGGAAGCTTTACCAATTGGAGAAAGCATTAAAGCAGTACCAATGTCTCTTAGATCTTGTCTTGATAGCCCTAAATGACGACCAAAAATAATTCCCCATATTGCAGAGCGAGTGGCTTGTTCATGAAGTGCTTGGTGAGCAGAACTGATCCGACATAGCCATGCAAGAGCGTCGGGGTTCCTGATAACACTATTAACCATTTCGGTGCAGGCAGCTCTTATCTGAGAAACATTAATAAAACCGTTTTGAGCCATATCACGAAAAACAACAGCCATTTGCCCATTGATTTCAGCATAAAGTCGGCTTGCTTTATTAACCTCTTTTTTCAATTTGCTTGATATGACATAGTTTTCAACCGCAGGCTTAAAGCGAGCTTCTTCGCTCATTAATCGTTTTGTTTTTGAATCTAATAAATCATCTTTGTTTGGTAATTTAGGTGTTAGTGACAGACTAGACTTTACGTCCACTTTACTTAAAAAACGGTCGACATAAACTTTGTTGCAATAAAGAGCAAGTTGATCGAGTTGTTCTTGCTTAGCGATATGAAATCCCTGAATAGGGAAAGGAGTCTGAACCCAAGGAACATCCAAACGAGACACATACATGCCAATTTGCAGGCTGTGTACTGGAATTTCTTGGGTGGAAAGATGCATTTACGGGTACCTCAAATTTCTAACTTTATCCCGAACTGGAAACGATTAAAATCTTCGCTTGCGTTAAGGTTATCTCGTTTTCACGAATTTAAAAGGAACAAGTTCACAAATTTATGAAGAAGGTCGATAATCTAAGAGCTTGCAGCTTAAACAGCCGAGCTAATATCTGATCGAAATAAAATGACAACCCAAATTATAGACCACAAAACAAACTTGTAACAGTCAAGTAGAGTGAACGAGAGGGCAAGAGCATTATAAAAACAAAATATAGCAATTAAAGGTTAAAAACCTCCCTCTCCCCAACCCTCTCCCGAAGGGAGAGGGAGTAAAATCCCCTCGCCTTGGAAGGAGAGGGCTAGGGAGAGGTCGGAAATGGTTAAATTAATAACAAATCCGATTTGTCTAAGTTGATGGAGTCAAAAAAGTCTATTTATATAATGCTCTTACTCTAGAGTGGACGAGGTTTTAGGCTTTATGGTTTGGTAGCAATCAGAGTTGCTCTTTTAGGTGATTGGTAGCCTTCTTTGGTTTTATTGATATCCTGCTCATCTAGGAAATCTTTGAGTGAATGAAATGTCATCCATTCTGTGGAACGCTGTTCTTCAATGGTTGTTTGGTTCACATCGACAGTTCTGACATCGGTGAAACCACACTTTTTTAACCAAAGTTCCAGCATTTGTGTTGAGGGCAAAAACCAAACATTTCTCATTTGAGCGTATCGCCCATTAGGAACTAAAACGGTCGATGAATCTCCATCAACAACGAGAGTTTCTAAAATGAGTTCACCGCCGCGTGTAATTAGGTTTTTCAGCTGATTTAAAAGACCAATTGGATCTTTCCTATGATATAAAACACCCATGCAAAAAACGCTATCAAATCCATCTTCGCCCATGTCTTCTGGCATATCTTCAATACCTAGAGGTAAAAAGTGGCACTTAGGGTTATTGATGTATTTTTGCATGATAGAAAATTGGGTTAAATATTTTTGAGAAGGATCAACCCCTAAAACGAAACGAGCCTGCTCTCCCAGCATCCGCCAGCAGTGATAACCGTTACCACATCCCACGTCGAGAACACTTTTATTTTTTAATGAAGTAATGTGAGGCTGGATTCGCTCCCATTTCCAATCAGAGCGCCACTCGGTGTCAATGTGAATATCGAATAGATTAAATGGGCCTTTGCGCCAAGGGTGAAGCCGTTTCAATTGTTGCTTAAGCTGCTGTTTTTCATCGAGGTTTAGAGCCTGCTTTGCTTCAATGGTAACGGATTTCGACAATTCAACATTTTTAACCGCAATATCTGGAAGTTCAGAAATTAATCTTTGCCAAATCTCAAGTTCGCCATGGGTATAACTTTTTAATTTTTGATTAACTGCCTTCAGCAAAAACTCATGCCAAGGAGCGATTCTGGAAGACTGGATTGCTTTGTGGAACTCTGAATAATTAATCATTTGTTAGGCTTTAATAGCGATAAATGTGGCAAAGTTGAGTTTTTGTTGTAAACAACTGACGTGATTGAAGCCAATGTTTTGTAAACGCTCAACGTGAGTATTGCGGTCTTCGGGAACTAATACGGTTTCCAAAGCATTGCGTTTTTGGCTAATTTCTAGATCGCTATAACCATTATCTCTTTTAAATTGATGATGAAGTTTGGTTATCAGTTGATTAATCTGTTTATCTGGAAAAGTGATTTTTTCAGACAAAACCAATATTCCTCCCGAAACCATTCCCTGAAAAATTTTATTTAGCACATCATATCTTTCTGTTTGAGGGATAAATTGGAGGGTATAATTCAATACCACCATGCTGGCATTCTTAATATCAATATTCTGGATGTCATCTTTAATCAATTTAATCGGTGTCTGATGCTTAAAATTATGGATGTTATTGCTACACCTTTCTATCATTGCCGAGGAGTTATCAACGCCAAGGATTTCCACCTCAGATTGTTGATTACCACAACTCATCGCTAAAGTGGCTGCACCTAAAGAGCAACCTAAATCATAGCACTTGGTTTTAGGTAAGATATAAAGAGATGCTAATAGCCTAATGTGGTGGATGACTTCGGCATAACCTGGAACTGATCGTTTAATCATGTCTGGAAATACGGCAGCTACCTTTTCGTCAAATTGAAAAGGGTCAGTTGATTGTTTTTGGGCGTAGAGATTATCGTTAGTATTAGTCATTGTGTTTTAATACTTGTTCGAGATCTGCGCTGTTATCAATTTTTATCTTCCCTTGATGATTAAATATAAAACCTAGGTTCTCACCAAAATAGCTGAGATTTCCATTTGACAATTTGAGTCCCGCCCCTTCAGGTAGTGCGATAACTCGTTGTTTTGGATTAGCGATTAAGAACTCTTCGAGTCTCTGTTGCCGAGTTTCTCCATTATGCCCGGGAGGATTTCCCTCTAGGTAATGAGGATTAATCTGCCAAGGTAAAAGATTAAGTGCATCAAACGAAGGGGGTTCAACAATTGGCATATCATTGGTTGTACGAATCGTGGGTGCTGCAATGTTAGAGCCTGCGCTCCAACCAATATAGGGAATACCCCGTTTAACCGCTTTTTGAATTGGCTTAATTAAATTGTTGAGATAAAGTTCATTCAACAAGGAGAAGGTATTACCACCACCGACAATAATTGCTGAGCAAGAATTAATCGCTTCTAGTTTATTTTCAAAGTGATGAATTGACTGGATATCAAGTTGAATTTTGGCAAAAGCATCTTGAACTAGTTTTTCGTATTGATTAAAGCTAACTGAGACGCCTGCAAAAGGGATAAACAAGAGCTTATTTGTCTTGTCTAGCTTATCAACGAGAAACTCTTTGATATCGGGCAGAGCTTGTTCCAAATAGCCTGAATCTCCAACACGAGAGCTGCTTAACAATAGTAAATTTTTGTCCATGGAATGCTAATCTTATTTGTTGATTACTTGAAAGGTGCGCATTTTAACAAGAAAATTTCGCAATAGCATGTTTCAAAAGGTTAAAAGTGATTCGATTTGAGCTTAAGAAGCATTAGTGTAATCACTAGTAGACATCCTACAAAAGGCTTGCAATCAACTTGAAAACTCGTTAGTTTGTTGGTTGAATGGGTCAAATGCTTATTTCAAGTGGACTATTCGCCATATTGTGATTTTAATGATAAATATAATTATTTTGATAAAAAACTAAATTTCAAGACGTTATTGTGAATAGATGGATGCTTTTGTAGCATCTCTCCGCGCCTAAAAGAAGTTAGTAGTATAGGGGTTATGAGTGCGTAAATCGCAGGGAACAAGTCCAATTAAGCCATTTTTATTGGATGGCAGTTCAGATCAGACTGTTCAAAGAGTTACTGGAAAAGTGATTCAGTCAGTATTGGTTGTTGATCCCGATCCCGATTTTTCCTCCATCGTTTCCGATTATCTAAAGTTATTTGGCTATAATATTCGCTTTAGAAATGATATTGAAGATGCCCTGCAGATTGCCTCAGAAAATCAAAGTGATGTTATATTTTTGGCAGATAACTTTGACCATCATCATCCAATTGATGTTTTGCGCCGTTTTAAATCAACGATTCCGTCGGCGATAACCGTTATATTAGCGAACAAAGGCGATGATCAGCTCGCCGTTGAATTGTTAAAGTCTGGTGCGGATGATTATTTAAGTCGACGAGTGAAAGATAAGGACATATTAACCTCTATCGCTAATTTGCTCGAAAAGATTTCCAGAAATGGTTCAACAGTGAGTGACTCTAGAACAGGTCTTGACTCTAGAACCGGTATTGAAAATACACCCCATCAAAAACTAGAAACCCAATCCCATACTCAATTAATAGAGCTTCCAGAAAATCAGCAAACTGAAGTTGTTGATATAAACCACGTCTCGTATAAACAAATGCCGGGCGCGGCAGTTATTTTGAATAATGATTTGCAAGTGGTTAGTGTGAATCATAAATGCGTAGAATTATTTGGTTATGATGAAAGTGAAATGCTAAACAGGCCAATCGAGTCTATTCTGCCTAAAGTTTTTTACTCTGATCTAAGGGCAGAAATTAAGCAGTACAATAAAAGTAGTGAAAACTCTGTGAGCGAGTCTCCAAATTTCACTTTACCCTTCGAATCTATTTTTGTTACAAAAAGCGGTCAAGGGTTTCCTGTAAAATGTCGAATTGGGCGTCATAGCTTATTAGATGATTCCACTCAAACCGCCATTCATTATTTGTTGTCTATTGAAGACTTGAGCAATGAAAAATCTAAACAAGCGGATCTTTTATACCAATCAATGTGGAACAACTTATTAAGAGCCTTTGCTCACCGATTTATTAATCTTAAACTAGAAAACTTTTCTGATGAAGTCACTCAGGTCGTTTCAGAGACAGCTGGCTTTTTTAAGTTAGATCGAGTATCTATTTATCTATTTGACAAGACTTCTTCTAAGGCGAAAATTTATTTGGAGTGGTTAAAAAAAGATGTTGATAGCTTAAATGTTTTTTCCAAAAAAATTGAAATAGATAAAAAGTTAAAAGAATTTTCACTTCTTCTTGAAGGGAAAATCCAATGTCTCTCGCCAGTGCAAACTACTAAAGATCCCTCAGAAGAGCTTTGCTTGGGATTGTCTGAACATTACGCTCAAGTCAATACCCTTAGCAGTATGGTTATACCCGTTATGGGCAATAAAAAGGTTATTGGATGGATCGCTTTAGATCATCAATTTGATGATAGTCAGTGGAAAGTTGAAGATACAAAAATGTTGGAACCTTTGGGTTCGGTTATTTCCGAAGCATTTACCCGACGTTCAAAAGAAGAACAACGTAAAGTGACCCATCAAAAATTAAGCGAAAATCATGGTCGGCTGTCGGAACAAGCTTTTTTAGATGGTTTGACTAACTTGGCGAACCGACGATATTTCGACAAGGTTTTAGAATCAGAAATAAGGCGTGCATCGAGAGAAAAAACTAATATCGCATTGCTATTTTGTGATGTGGATTATTTCAAAGGTTACAATGATAGTTACGGGCATGTTCAGGGTGATAATTGTCTTAAGATTATCAGTGATATTTTAAAACAAGAGTTTCAAAGAGCTGGTGATTTTGTTGCAAGATATGGCGGTGAAGAATTTGCGATTATTTTGTCAGGTTCTTTAGCAAATGATGCTCAAGAAGCAGCAGAAAAATTAAGGCAACAAATTTTGCACAAAAATATACCTAATAAAGGTTCTCCACTTGAAATGATTACAATTAGCATTGGAATTTCAAGCATTATCGCTCCAGAGGCAGATGATGCAGAAAAGCTTATAACAAACGCTGACAAAGCCTTATATAAAGCTAAAAATAACGGCCGAAATTGTATTGCAGTAGCAGATTTTTCTCCGCGCTAGTTTTTTCGTTTTGCTAATGCGGTCATTAAAGAACCTAACACTAAAATAATGGCTCCCACTATACTTATCCAATTAAAATCCTCTAACTCAATATACTGAGGGAAAAAGAGGTTGGTAATAAAAGCAAAGCCTATGGTAAAAAGAGGCGTTATCGCGATTACAGCTCCAACTCTAGACGCTTCCCAATGTTCAAGTGCTTCAGCAAAACATCCATAAGCAATTACTGTGTTAACGCAACAAAAAATTAATAGTACCCATTGTAGTCCGTTGAGTGAAAGTACCGATGCTATATTCGAAGTAGGAAAAAAAAGAATGCTAGCCGCAACGTAAATAATAAACATTATTTGTTGTGAACCATAATTAACTAATAATTGTTTTTGAGCCAACGCATATGCCGCCCAAGTAATAGCCGCTAGAACAATTAGAACGACTCCGTAGGCGTAATCAGAATGATCACTTAACATTGATTCAAGTCGGTGATTAAAAAATAAAATCAATCCCAATAAAAAGAGTACAACTCCAATCCATTGAAAAAAGCTAAAGGACTCCTTAAAGACGACTAAACCTCCGATCAGGAGTAATAGTGGCGCAACTTGAATAACCACTTGTGCGGCGCTTGGGGTGACTAACTCTAGACCCAGCAGATATAAAATATAATTGCCACTAAGACCAAAGATAGCGATCACAAAAAGAAGCAGAAACTTGCGATTACTTAACCATTTTAAATCCGGCAAACGATTTTTTCTTTTTAGTATTAAGGCGACCAACAACACCGATACAATAAATCGATACCAAGTAATGGTATAAGAATCAATGGTATCCATTATTCCTTTTAATGCTATCGGAAGTATTCCCCAAAAAATGGCTGTTGTAAGAGAAAGTAGCAGACCTAGCTGCCATCGCCCAGATATTTGGTGCATAAATAAGATCTGATAATGAAAATTCAAAGAAAAATTGATACTACGCTTGTTTATCTTGGATGACTATTATTAATTGTGATTATCATCATTAACCGTAATACTTATTATTGATTGACAATTCTTTAGAGCTTAAACAATACGCAGCTTGAAGTTTGTTTGATTGCCCCCATAAATTAACTAACTTAAAAAATTATGGGGTATTTCCAATGCGAATGGACAAACTGACCAGCAAATTCCAGCTGGCGATAGCCGACGCTCAGTCTTTAGCTCTTGGTCGAGAGCATCAATTTATTGAGCCTATCCACATGATGACCGCTTTGTTAAATCAAGAGGGTGGAAGTGTGCGCCATTTGATGGCACAAACCGATGTTAATTTACACGGTTTGAGATCGCAATTAGCGGAAGCGTTAGATCGTCTTCCTCAAGTTGAAGGTACTCCCGGTGAGGTTCATATATCTAATGATTTGGGTCGATTATTAAATCATTGTGATAAATTAGCTCAACAAAGAAAAGATCAATATATTTCCAGTGAATTATTTGTCCTAGCAGCTCTTGAAGATAAAGGAACTTTAGGAACCATTTTGAAAGAACTTGGGGCAGATAAGGCTGCGATTGAAAGTGCAATTGATACAGTCCGAGGTGGACAGTCAATTGATGATCCCAATGCAGAAGAACAAAGGCAAGCGCTAGACAAATATACCGTAGATTTAACAGAGCGTGCTGAGCAAGGAAAGCTTGATCCTGTGATTGGTCGAGATGATGAAATTCGTCGAACTATTCAGGTTTTACAGAGACGTTCAAAAAATAATCCGGTATTAATTGGTGAGCCAGGTGTTGGAAAAACAGCGATTGTTGAAGGCTTGGCACAACGCATAGTCAATGGTGAAGTACCTGAAGGTATCAAAGGTAAGAGAGTTCTTTCCTTAGATATGGGCGCATTAATTGCTGGTGCAAAATTTCGAGGTGAATTTGAAGAAAGGCTAAAAGCGGTTTTAAATGATCTCGCTAAGCAAGAAGGTCAAGTTATTATATTTATTGATGAGCTGCATACTATGGTGGGAGCAGGTAAAGCCGAAGGTTCCATGGATGCGGGTAATATGCTTAAGCCAGCTTTGGCGAGAGGTGAATTGCATTGTGTTGGCGCAACTACTTTAGACGAATATCGTAAATACGTGGAAAAAGACGCTGCACTAGAAAGACGTTTCCAAAAAGTGGTTGTTGACGAGCCTTCGGTAGAAGATACCATTGCCATTTTGCGAGGTTTAAAAGAGCGATATGAAGTCCATCATGGAGTTGATATCACTGATCCTGCAATTGTCGCAGCTGCCACGCTTTCTCATCGTTATATTTCAGATCGAAAGCTACCGGATAAGGCAATTGATTTGATTGATGAAGCAGCAAGTTTGATTCGTATGGAAATCGATTCCAAACCCGAGGAAATGGATCGATTAGAAAGAAAGCTCATCCAGCAAAAGATTCAAAGAGAAGCGCTTAATAAAGAGAGCGATGAAAGTTCTAAAAAGAGACTTGCTCAGTTAGAGGAAAAAATTCAGCTAATGGAAAGAGAATTTGCCGAGTTAGATGAAGTTTGGAAAGCTGAAAAGGCGGCAGTGCACGGTACTCAATCAATCAAAACTGATTTGGAGCGCGCCCGTATTGATTTGGATGCGGCAAAACGAGCTGGTGATTTGGCAAGAATGTCAGAACTGCAATACGGACGAATTCCCGAGTTAGAGCAACAGCTTGATATGGCAAGCCAAGTTGAAATGCAAGAAATGACCTTGCTTAGAAACAAAGTGAGTGAAGATGAAATCGCCCATATTGTTTCTAAATGGACGGGGATCCCGGTTAACAAAATGCTTGAAGGTGAAAAAGAAAAACTGCTAAAAATTGAAGAGCATTTGCATACAAGAGTGATAGGACAATCCGAAGCAGTATCGGCTGTTTCTAATGCGGTTAGACGTTCCAGAGCTGGTTTGTCTGATCCCAATAGACCTAACGGTTCATTCTTATTTTTGGGTCCAACTGGCGTTGGTAAAACTGAGTTAAGTAAAGCTTTAGCCAATTTTTTGTTTGATTCAGAAAGCGCAATGGTGCGAGTGGATATGTCTGAATTTATGGAAAAACATTCGGTTGCTCGTTTGATAGGCGCACCTCCCGGTTATGTTGGTTATGATGAAGGTGGCTACTTGACTGAGCTTGTAAGGCGAAAACCCTATTCGGTTATTCTATTAGATGAAGTAGAGAAAGCTCATCCAGATGTATTTAATATATTATTGCAAGTCCTTGAAGATGGTCGCTTAACTGATGGGCAAGGGCGAACCGTTGATTTCAGAAATACAGTGATTATCATGACCTCTAATTTAGGATCCGATTTGATTATGGAGTCTGCAGGCGCTGAAAATTACCAAGAGCTCAAGCAGAAAATCAATGGCGTGATAGGTGATTATTTTAGACCGGAATTTCTGAATAGAATCGATGAAACGGTTATTTTTCATTCGCTTGAAAAAGATCATGTCAAACAGATCGCAAAAATTCAGCTTAAACAATTAGCTGGGAGGCTAAGAGATAATGATTTTGATTTCGAGTTTACTGATGATGCCTTGTCTTTGATTGCGGAAAAAGGCTTTGATCCGGTTTATGGTGCTAGACCACTAAAACGAGCAATTCAGCATTGGATCGAAAATCCACTCGCGGAGAAAATACTCAGTGGACAAATTCAACCGGGAACAATGATCTCTCTTAATGCTGAAGATGGTGTTTTGGTTTTTGATTAAGCCTCGTTTTAACGAATATCTTCGGATAGAAAGAGCGTAGCAGTCAGGTTTGTGGGATAAATTGAGCGGCGAGGGTTTTTAATGGCTCTTTTTATCATCCTAAACTTGGCTGTATGCTAAAATCTAAACATCTTATTTTGAAAAACGGATTGGTAATAATGCCTAAGAAAATACTGGTAACTGGTGGCGCAGGTTATATTGGCAGTCATACTTGTTTGTTATTGCTTGAAGCAGGATACGAAGTCGTCGTCGTTGATAATTTGTCTAATTCGTCACTCGAATCGCTTAGGCGTGTTGAAAAACTGACCGATCAATTTATTCGATTTTACAAGGCCGATATTACTGATGCCAAGGCGCTTCAATTGGTTTTTGATGAGCACAAATTTGAATCAGTGGTTCATTTTGCAGGGCTTAAGGCGGTTGGTGAATCATCCGACATACCACTTACTTATTATGAGCAAAATGTTTGCGGTACTATCAATCTACTCAAGGTCATGAATCAGTATGATTGTAAACGAATTGTTTTTAGTTCCTCAGCAACGGTTTATGGCGATCCGGCGAGCGTTCCGATTACCGAGGATTTTCCTACCTCGGCAACTAATCCTTATGGTCGAACCAAACTATTTATTGAAGAAATACTAAAAGATCAATCCTTTGCCGATGATTCTTGGCAAATCGTGCTGCTAAGGTATTTTAATCCCGTTGGAGCCCATAAAAGTGGAGATATTGGTGAAGATCCGCAAGGTATACCTAATAATTTAATGCCTTTTATCAGCCAAGTGGCGGTAGGTAAGAGAGAAAAGCTATCGGTCTTTGGTGGCGATTATCCAACACCTGATGGAACAGGCGTTCGCGATTATATTCATGTTGTCGATCTTTCCGATGCCCATGTAAAATCAGTACAAAAAATTATAGATTTAAAAGGAGTGACAACTTTAAATCTTGGCACTGGTAAAGGTTATTCAGTACTTGATATGGTGAAGGCTTTTGAAAAGGGTTCGGGTAAAAAAGTCCCATATGAGATAGTTGAACGTCGAATTGGTGATATCGCAGAGTGTTGGGCTAATCCTGACAAAGCATTTGAAGTATTAGGATGGAAGGCAGTAAAAGGTTTGTCGGATATGATCGATGATACCTGGCGCTGGCAAAATCAAAACCCTGTGGGCTACGAGAGTAAGTGATAAAAATTCGCTGTTACCAAGGTTAAACTTTTGCTTGCGCATCAGTGGCATAATGTTTAACATACGCGCCGTCTGATTAGGAGCTAGGAGCTAGGAGCTAGGAGCTAGGAGCTAGGAGCTAGGAGCTAGGAGCTAGGAGCTAGGAGCTAGAAGTTCGGGCATTAGATATTAGGCAGAAAAGAATTAAATATAACAACATATGGACCTATAGCTCAATTGGTTAGAGTACCGCCTCGACATGGCGGGGGTTGAAAGTTCGAGTCTTTCTAGGTCCACCATTTCCGTAAAATAGCTTTTTATACTATCTAAACCTATAATCTTCCAGTATCGTACCATTTTTAGTCGTCAAGGATGTATCTACAATGAAATTAGACAAACGAAATCGCGATTTAGTTTTTTTAAGCTTATGTGCTTCGGTTAGCCTAGTCAGTTCTTCATTGACAGCTAGCGAACTTGATTTTATTAATGGTCAACTTAGTGCTAATAATAGTTCAGCTATTTCATCTGTCTCCAATCAGTCTGGTTCCTCGAAAGTTGCAAAGTTGGATACCGCTAAAACCATTGAGAAGGAAGTAAATAACCACTTTGAACAGGCTGTATCTAAAATTGATAACATACTGTTTACACAGCAAAAAAAACTAATAAACACACCTTCTAAATTATATCAATTTGTCAATTCAGAACTTCTTCCTCTATGGAATTCTGAGCGCACCTTAAAACTACTGTTGGGAGCCTCAAAATGGAAAGCACTTACCGCTAACGAAATTGACAGTTTAAATCGAACTTTTGACCAAACAATGCGCCGTTATATCAATGAAGGCATGAAGTTTTATGATGGTCAGCGAATAAAATTAGTATCTGTCAATCTTAATAAGAAGCAGACAAAAGGGATAGTAACGATCGAAATTTCACCAATTTACTTACCGGCGTTTAAGATTAATTTTAAGATATCCAAATCAAACGACCAGTGGCTACTTTACGATATACTGGTCGAAGGGATTAGTTACGTAAAAATGAAAAAGAATGAATATCGTCGTATTGTTGAGCAGCAAGGTGTTGATGAACTGCTTGCCTATCTCGATGAGAAAAATATGCCTCGTAATTAATCAGAACAAAATGCCTTCTAATTCCGACGCCCAAGAAAAGACTATTCAACCAGATCTAGATGCAAGCTGGTATTTGGCCGCGACTAAACCACGTCAAGAACTAAGAGCTGTAGAGCAGCTTACAAATCAAGGAATTAGGGCCTTTTGCCCTATCGCACAAGTTGAAAAAATCAAGCAAGGAAAGCGCACAGTGATAGAAGAAGCACTATTTGCAGGTTATCTCTTCATTAATATTGCTCTGGATAATCCCTTAACTAGTAAAGTGCGATCGACTAGAGGGATAAGAGATTGGGTAAGATTTGCTGGTAACATTGCCAAAGTACCACAAGACCTAATTGAAATGCTGATTAATGAAGAAAAAAAATCAGAAAATAAAGTTGTTATTAGCCGTTTTAATAAGGGGGAATCGGTACGCATTTTATCAGGCCCCTTTGTTGGTCTAAAGGGGATCTATGAAAGGGGTGATGGAGAAGCCCGATCTTTGGTTTTGGTCGAGTTTTTAGGCCAGAAAAATCAACTAAAATTGGCCAATGAGCAAATAACAACCGATTAACAGCCAATATCCTCTATTTAGCTTAAAAAAGCCTTTATTTGACAGATTATTGGCTCAAACACACTATATCTAGTATTTTCCATCGTGTATAATTCGCACCACAAAATTGGTCGGTTCTGCAGTTTTTTGAGTTGATTAACATCTGTATTCCGATTGATGAAACAAGTAAAATAATCAATTTACAAAAAAATAAGTAAACAAAATTGAGGTTGAATACAGCCGTTTCAAGGATTGGTCGATTTTTTCTTTATTTGCCTTCCTTTTCGCCTGAATACTCAATGGGTTAAGGTATCTGCTAGATTTGCTTCTTTAGGTTTTAGCCTAACCACCTCATAAATATAGAGTGATAGATAATTTCCTGTCGCTCGTTTTAATTGTTAATAACGCAGTTAATCGTTAATAACATTGTCAATTGTTGACGAAAGGTCATTGGGAACCATAACCCACGGGCGGTAGCGTCTTTAAATCCTTGAGATAAGCGTTGGAATAACTATTATGCAAATAAATATGCAATTAAAAATAGCTGGAATTTTATTGTTTAGCCTTGTGAGTATGCTATCGGTTACACCACTTAGTGTACAAGCACTTGACCTAGATACCACCAAACTAGAACAACAATGCAAAAGTATTACACCGCAGCAACGCCAAATGGCTAAAGCTGCAGGGTATGATATCGATTCAGCATGTGATTCATTGGAAGGTTTGAATTCTCAGCAATTAAATGATTCTGCTCAGGATATACGTACAGTATTACCAAGAGATGCATATTTAACGACGAACGAACGAGGTGTCATCGAGAACCAAAATTCAGAGTTTGAGTCTGAAACTTTTGAACATCCAAATCTAGAAGATGACGACTTATATCAAGAGGAACAACTAAAACCTTATGGCTACGAACTATTTGCAGGCGTACCAACGACCTTTGCACCAGCTACTGATATTCCAGTACCAACAGACTATGTTGTTGGTCCAGGGGATAATTTTCAGATTCAGCTGTTAGGAAAAGTGAACGAAAGTCATCAACTATCGGTTGCTAGGGATGGAGCGGTGAATTTTCCAGAGCTCGGACCTATTGCTGTTTCGGGTCTGAAGTTTTCGGAAGCTAAAGACTTGATTCAACAAAAAGTCTTAGAGCAAATGATAGGTGTTCGTGCGGTAATTTCATTGGGTGAATTACGATCGATACGGGTATTTGTTTTGGGGGAAGCATTTAAACCTGGCTCCTATACGGTCAGTTCATTATCAACTATGACTAATGCTCTTTTTGTTAGCGGTGGCATAACGGATATAGGCTCGCTCAGGAATATTCAGCTTAAACGTCAAGGAAAAGTTGTCACTGTTCTTGATCTTTACGATCTGTTGCAAAAAGGTAATACAAAAGATGATGTTCGTTTGTTACCCGGAGACGTTATTTATATACCGCCCGTTGGCAAAACGGCGGGCATCCAAGGAGAAGTAAAGCGGCCTGCAATTTACGAGTTAAAAAATGAAAAATCCTTAACCGGTCTTATTAAGTTGGCTGGTGGTTATTCTGCTAATGCTTTTCCAAATATCTCCCACATTACCCGAAAAAGTCTTTCGGGTTTTACTACCGTCATCGATCTCGATTTAAGCAATCAAAAGATGAAAAATACGCTAATTAGAAATGGCGATATTGTTGAAATCAGTACGGTGTTAGATACTTTTGAAGATGTGGTTGAATTGAAAGGAGCCTTCCATCGAGAAAGAACGATTAAATGGAAGTCGGGCTTACGCTTATCGGATGTTATTCGTTCAGTAAAAGACTTTAAAGAATCAATTGATTTAAATGCTGGTCTGATAATCAGAAAAGAGATGCCATTAAGAAATGTCTCGGTTATTTATTTTAATGTATCCGATTTAATTAAAAAGAAAACTAATCCATCTCATTCTTTTGATGATGTTGAATTAATGCCCTTAGATGAAATTATCACCTTTAAGCAAAATGATGAGCGTATCGAAATATTGGAACCGGTTCTAGTCAAATTAAACGAACAAAGTGCGGGAGGTTTGGCTCACTTAGTTGATATTTCTGGCAATATTCGTTATCCGGGACGGTACCCTCTAGTCAAGGGTATGAATGTTAGAGAGTTGGTTTTGTTAGCTGGCGGATTGTCAGAAGCTTCTTATCTTGGCAATGCAGAAATCACTCGTCGAGATTTAAGTGATAAAGAAATTGCGACGGTTAAACATTTCAATGTTAACTTGGCGGCGCAATTAAGTGGTAGCGATTCTTTTGCCCTTGAAGCTAAGGATAAGTTAGCTGTTTATATTACGCCGGAGTATCGAGAAAATCTCACGATTACTTTAAATGGGGAGGTCAGATTTCCAGGATCTTATGAATTTAAACGTGGAGAAACCTTGTCTCAAGTGATTAAACGAGCAGGAGGGTTTACTTCAATGGCTCATATAGCTGCTTCTGTTTTCACCCGTGAAGATTTAAAAATTCAGGAAGCGAAACAACTCCAAGAATTAAAAAAACAAATGGAAGAGGATATCGCTGCAAGTCAATTAGAGGATGCCGCAGCAGGAGAGAAGTCCACTCTGAATGATACTGAAAGATTACTTGATGCTTTAGCGGAAACTGAAGCTTTGGGACGACTGATTATTCATCTTGAGAATATTGTTTCTGGGAAAGACGGTGATATTCAATTGAAGGATGGAGATCAGTTAACAATTCCAACTTTTAGGCAAGAAGTTTCGGTGTTAGGTGAAGTTCAACATGCATCAGCCCACTTATATAATGAGCATTGGACGTTAGATGATTATTTAGAAAAAAGTGGTGGACTTTCAAATCGAGCCGATGAAGAACGTATTTATGTCGTTAAGGCTGATGGTTCGGTATTTCTGCCTAACCGGAGCGGTTGGCTTTCTCATCAGAGTGAATCATTAAGTCCCGGTGATACGATAGTGATTCCACTTGATACTGACAGAATTAAATCGATTGCTTTATGGACTAATGTTACTCAAATTATTTATCAGCTAGCCCTAGGTGCGGCGGCAATTAATAGTCTGTAAAACTAGTAACTGGGAGCTGGGAGCTGGGAGCTGGGTACTCACTGCGCTACGCGGGGCATGCTAAGCTGGGAACTGGGAACTGGGAACTGGGAACTGGGAACTAAATTGTGAAAAAGCTAATAAAAAAGTTGTGCTGAAGTAAGATCTTAATTGAAAATAAAAAATTTAATAAAAATAGCTATTATTCTCATGTTCTTTGGTACTGTCTCCGCAGAACCTTGGATTAATACCTCCGATATGCAGATGCGATCTGATGTAGAAACATTAGCAGATATTGGAATAATTAAAGTGCCTGTCACTAGCTATCCACTAATGTGGGCAGGAATAATAAAAGATGTTGATTCCACGAATATTCAGGATGTCCCCTCAGAATATAAAAATGTGTTTTGGCGGGTAAAAAAAGCGGGCAAAGTCGCCGTATCAACTAGACAGAAAAAGTTATTAAGGTTTGCAGCATCAAATAGCGAGCAAGTGTTACGCTCTTTCGGAGATTCTAGTAGGCATAGAATGGAGCTTACGGCTAACCGAGCAGGTATGAATAAATCTTTTGCTTGGAATGTGCAAATTAATCGCGCTCTAGATCCTATGGATAATGATCGAGTTTATTTTGATGGTTCATATATTGCGGCGGTTTGGGAAAACTGGGTAATAAGTATTGGTTCTGTAGAAAAGTGGTGGGGTGCAAGTTGGGACTCTGCGAATCTTATTTCTAACAATGCTCGAACGCCTTTCGGAATTACATTTACTCGCAATTATTCTGATGCGAGTAATTTACCCGTTTTAAATTGGTTAGGAAAATGGAATATAACCGGTTTTATTGCTCGACTAGATGATGATAGGGTGATTAATGAACCAAACTTTTCTGGGCTCTCTTTTTCCTTTAAACCAGTTGATAGTTTAGAGTTTAGCTATAGAGCTACAGCAATTTCAGGTGGTATTTCAGAACCCAATTTAGAAAATATTGAACAAGAAAATATTGAACAGCCAAATATAGATAATAAAATAATTAATGGCGTTGATTTCCGTTGGAATTTGCCAAGAGTAGTTACAAGCGAATCATTCCCGACAAGTTTGTATGTTTCTGCAACTGATGACGATCAACATTCAAATTTTTCAAGTTTGCAGTATGGTTTAACTAGTCGAATTAAAGTATTTAGTCATGACTGGCGAATTTTTTTAGAATCATCTCAAACCAAACCAAACAATTTAAATGTGGATAGTTTTAATTCCACTTATGAAGATGAGTTTTATCGAACAGGTTACCGATATAACCGTCGAGCAATTGGTTCAACATTTGATAACGATTCTAAAGTTGTTAGTTTTGGTATTATGGGTAACTTATCGAGTCACCAATCATTTGTACTAAAACTGCAAAATCTTTCAATTAATCAGCGTGGGAATGCTAATGAGAGGGATTTAAATCATACTATTAGTTCAACCGATAAAAGGTTGAAACGAATTTCGGGTCATTGGAAGTATCAGATAGATAGACATAATCAAATCGAAGTTAAAATGGATTATACTGATAAAATATTTGATGAATTTGAACGGCAAAAAGATAAATTGAGTATCGGGTTTGAGTGGAGTTATTTGTTTTAGATAAGGGATTAGGGATTAGGGATTAGAGTTTAGGGTACAGGGATTAGGGATTAAGAGTTAAGGGATTAGGGATTAGAGTTAAGAGTTAAGGGTTAAGAGTTAAGTTTTTCATGAAAAGTCAGCAACAAACTATCAACCAAATTATCGAATTAGCGAAAGCTAATGATTCGGTTGAGGTTGTTTGGCTGTATGGTTCTAGGGCGCGAGGTAATGCAAATGAATCAAGTGATTACGATTTAGCAGTTGCGTTCAAACCTTACATAGAAGACCCAGTTAAAAGGCGATTAAGACCCGAAATGTTAGCTCTTGAATGGAAAAAAATACTTGAAGTAGATTTGTCAATTTTAGATATTAATCAAGTTCCTATACAGTTAGCTTATTCGGTTATTCAGGATAACACTTTCATATACAGCTCTAATGATTATAGATTAATGGTAGAAGAACAAAAAATAATGTCTAAGTGGGAAATTGACCATTTGTACCATAGGAAACATTATGCTTGATTCATATATTGACGCAGTACAACAGCATGTAAAAGAAAGCGTTGAGGATCTGGATAGCATAAATCAGATATTAAAAGCACGCTCTTGGACTAGAGTAGAACGTAAAGGAGCTGAACGTTTACTACAAACATTAATTGAAGCTTGTATTGGTGTTTCAAAACATTTGTTAAAGAAACAAAAAAAAGTACTACCGAGTGATGCATATTCAGTTTTTGAAACATTGATAGAGTTACAACAAATTCCGCAAGAAAAAGCCAAGCAATGGAAGCAAATTATTGGTATGCGAAATGCGATTGTTCATGATTACCTAAACCTAGATGAAGAATTAATCAGGAGTATTATTGAAAATAAAACCTATCTTGAACTTCAGACGTTTGCTATCGAAATTAGTAATAAAATGAGATAGAAGATGCTGGGTGCTAGGACTAGAGACCAAAATTCGTATGAAAAGCCAACAAAAAGCAATTGAACAAATTATCGAGTTAGCTAAGGCTGATGATTCGATTGAAGTTGTTTGGTTGTATGGTTCTCGTGCTAAAGGCACTGCTTCTGACGTCAGTGACTACGATCTCGCTATAGCACTTAATAACAAGATCAATGAACTAAAAACAGACTTTTATTGTGAACAGTTAGCAGATGAATGGAGTCAACAATTAGCTAGTCCCATTTCAATTGTTGACATAAATAAAATACCAACACCTTTAGCTTACAATGTGATTAATGAAGGGGTAGTTATAGAAAGTAACAACGATTTTCGACGACACTTGGAGCAACAACGTATTTGGTCTTTGTGGGAAAATTATGAGCATGAATATGAAAGACACCGAAAGTAATTTTAAAGCTTATGTATTTGCTGTAACTGAACAAGTTGAGCAACATATATCGGGTCTTGATCAGCTGGCAGAGATTCTTTTAACAAGGCCATTAAGTTTTAATGAAAAAAGTGCAGTTGAAAGAAGTTTACAAGTAATAGTCGAAGCCGCTATCGGATGTTCAAAGCATTACTTAAAGTTGAAACAAAAGCCCATTCCGTCTGACGCGAGAGGAACAATAGAAAGAACATATGAATTGTTGGGCATCCAAGAACCTGAACTATATGAAATGCGTGGTGCAATTGGAATGCGAAATGCGATTATTCATGATTATCTAAATCTCGACTGGAAAAGGTTAGAAAAAGTTTTAAGAGAGAGAAAATATAGACGTGTTTTAGACTATGTAAAGCTCGTTTTGAAAAAAATGATGGAAAATTAGCTAGGAGCTAGGTGCTGGGAGCTAGGTACCCACTGCGCTACGCGGGGCATGCTAAGCTGGGAGCTAGGAGCTAGGAGCTAGGAGCTAGGAGCTAGGAGCTGGGAGCTGGGAGCTGGGAGCTGGGAGCTAGGAGCGGGAATAAAAACGATGGGAAACACAAAGGAGTGTGGAATGAAATTTGAAAATATGGAAGTTTGGCAAAAAGCCGTTGAATTAAGTTGTAATATTTATAAAGTGTCGAAAACTGTAAAAGATTATGGGTTTAAAGATCAAATTACTCGCGCTGGATTATCTGTTCCTAGTAATATTGCAGAAGGATTAGAGAGAAGCTCTATAAAAGAATCCGTTAACTTTCTATCCTATGCAAAAGCAAGTTGTGCGGAAGTTTATACTCAATTAATTATCGGTGGACGAATAGAATATTTAAATGGAACGGAAGTTGAACATTTAAAGAGTGAATGTAAAATAATTACTAAGATGCTTGGAGCTTTAATAAAAGCAAGAAAAAATTTCTAAGCACCCAGTACCCAGTACCCAGTACCCAGTACCCAGTACCCAGTACCCAGTACCCAGTACCCAGTACCCAGTACCCAGTACCCAGTACCCAGTACCCAGTAGAAGACTTTGATTGCGATATTAGGGTTTATGTCGAGCGGAATGTTGGTTGATAAAAAGGACTCAATTCGATAGAGCTAGATACTGGTATCATGCAATTGGATTGCTTTTTCATGCGTGTGTGGGTATCATAGATTTTGATAGATATTAAAATTTGGAGGTATATATGGCTAATCTACAAGTAAAATCGATTGATGACGATTTATATGAATCTTTAGGACGGCGTGCAGCGATGGAAAATCGCTCGATCAGTCAGGAAGTTGTCTCAATTTTGAAAGATTATCTTTCGATGCCTGTCAGTCAAAATAAAAAGACAAATCAGCAGTTTCTAGAGTTGTGCGGTAGTTGGAGTGGTGAAGAGACGGCGGAAGATATGGTAAAAGATATTCGTCAATCTAGAGGGATAAAGGCAAAACATCGGGATGTGAGCTTTTAGTGTATTTAATTGATACAGACATTCTTATCTACTCTTTAAAAGGCGTTCCCGAAGTCGTAGAGAGCTTTAAGTTTTTTGAAGATTCTCCTAAAGCGATATCGGTTATCAGCTACGGAGAATTAGTTTACGGAGCAAATAAATCGGCTAAAGTTGTAAGCAACTTAGCAAAGGTTCGTCAATTACAGGAGATTTTTCCGATAATTGATGCTGGCAAAGCGGTATTAGATTGTTTTGGCACAATTAAAGCCAACTTAAGTAAAGAGGGAATGACAGTCGCTGATTTTGATTTATTAATTGGTTCAACAGCAATTACTTTAGGTTATACCTTAGTAACTAATAACGAAAAACACTTTTCGAAGATTCCCGATTTAAAAATAACAAATTGGATGAAATAATAGTTGTGAAGGCAACAAAGCTTTTGATGTCTAAATAAAAATTCAAAACAAACAGTGCTCGAAACTGTATTTTTTTCGTCCCCTAAAATCTCTACTCTATACTGAATTAATAATATGAATGATAAAAATTTAGAACAAGAAAACGCAGAGCTAAAAGCTCAAGTTGCTATCCTAGCATCCCGCTCCCAGTTCCTCGCTCCCGACTCTTTTCAATCGGACGATGAGATCGATTTAAAAGAGTTATGGAATGCTATTTGGCAAGGAAAATGGCTAATTATAGCCATTACTAGTGTTTTCGCCCTAACCTCTGTACTCTACGCCCTAAACCTCCCCAATGAATACAAATCAACGGCATTGCTCGCGCCCGCATCTTCGTCAAGCTCTTCTCAATTAGGAAAGCTCGCCGGACAGTTTGGTGGGTTGGCGTCACTCGCAGGAATTAATCTTGGAGGCGGTGGTGCGGAAGATAAATCCCTTGTTGCCATGGAGATAATTAAGACTTGGGGTTTTTTAGAAAATTTTATTGAAGATAATAATATTCAAGTAGAGGTTTTTGCGGCGGAAGGTTGGAATAGAACAAATAATACATTAGTGATAGATCCCGAGTTATATGATTCTTTGAATAAAAAATGGGTTAGAGATTCCGATGAAAGTAAAGGTCAGACGTCTGAACCGAGTAGTTGGGATTTATATAAAAGACTAAAAGACCGAATTGATATAAGTCAGGATAAAACAAGCGGTTTGGTTAGTTTGTCTGTTGAATACTATTCTCCGGCAATAGCTAAAAAATGGACCGATAAATTAGTAAAAGCGATTAACGCGCATATCCAAAAGCAAGATCGTGAAGAAGCAACCAAAAGCATTGAATATTTAAATGCAAAAATTAAAGAAACTAATATTGCCGATATGCAGTCTGTTTTTTATCAGTTGATTGAAGAACAGACTAAGACTTTAATGTTAGCTGAAGTGAGTGAAGAGTATGTTTTTAAGACATTGAGTGAGGCGAAGGTGGCTGAGGAAAAAGCTAAGCCTAAGAGGGCTTTGATTGCTATTTTGGGTTTTATGTTGGGTGGTATGTTATCTGTGGTACTTGTGTTAATTCAATACTTTTCTAAAAAAGACGATTGACGCTGTTTTAGTGCAGCACTATAATAGTGCTTAAGGTGGAAGGTTAAAACTGATCTCGTTCAGAATTTGTTAAAGGCCAATATTATGAAAAATATTACCATAAAGCTTGAAAATGATGTGGCTCATTGGTCAAAGGTGTGGGCTGCAGAGCATGATACCAGTGTTTCTCGAATTTTAGGGGATTTGTTGAAGCAAATGAAAAAAGAGAAAACTGGTTACGCAAAAGCAATGCAACAGTTTTGTAGCGTTGACGCACAGGTTTTAAAAACTTCAGGCAATTACCCTTTGCGAGATGATTTGCATGAGCGTTAATTTTTTTGTAGATACTAATATATTAGTGTATTCAAGAGATAGTTCAGAAAAAGAAAAACAACCAAAAGCGACTCAATGGTTAAAATCACTTTGGGAAAATGAATGCGGTAAAATAAGCACTCAGGTGATAAATGAATATTATGTCACGGTTACTCAAAAACTGAAACCTGGTCTTTCTAAAGAACAAGCAAGAGCAGATTTAAGAGCTTTGTCAGTATGGCAGCCCATAGATATTTCGACAGTTTTAATAGAGGCTAGTTGGGGTACGCAAGATCAATATCACTATTCGTGGTGGGATTCTTTAGTTATAACATCGGCTCAATTTCTTGATTGTACTTATCTAATTAGTGAAGATATGCAACATAATCAGCGTTTAGGAAAACTCACCATTATTAACCCTTTTCTCGTCGATTTTGATGAGCTGGTGGAATGATAAAATAAATTTAATAGTGTGGAGTTGCGAGATACTAGAGTAAAGTCGTTAGCAACTAGCTCCCAGACCTAGCTCCCAAACCCTATTCTGGTCTACTTGACCTACTAAGGGTTAAATGGTCTAATGTTACGACTTGTACTAAATTCAAAGGAGTTAGTCATGATTGTCAATATTTCAGAAGCTAAGACCAACTTATCGAAGTTAATTGATATGGTATATCATGGTGAAGAGGTCGTTATTGCCAAAAATAACTTACCGATTGCTGATTTGGTTATTCACAAACCCAAAAGAACTGTTAAGTTAGGTTTGTTGAAGGGAAAGTTAATTGTTCCTGATGATTTTAACGACGAGGATGATGAAATTAATCAAATGTTTTATGGAAAAGAAGATTGAAAGTATTACTTGATACTCACATTTTTCTGTGGATACTTAATGATTCAAAGAATCTTTCAAGCCTAAAACGATTTGAAATACAAAATAAGGCCAATATTTTGTATTTAAGTTCTATCTCTATTGCAGAAATAATGATTAAAAGTGCTGTCGGAAAACTAGATGCCGATTTTGATGTTATTGAAATGGTAAAAGAATCAGGCATTGAATTATTAGACTTTAAAGCCGAAGACGCCGTTTTATTGAAGGGTTTACCTCTCCATCATAAAGATCCTTTTGACCGAATGTTAATTTGCCAAAGTAGAGCCAATAAAATGAAGTTAATGACCGATGATCAAAAAATAAAGCTGTACGATTGTAAAGTTATTTAATTTAAGCCCGAATATTACAGAAATATTTAAGTTGTCTATTGTAAAATGAGACTGTTTTCTTTTGGTCTTTGAATTTGGCAAGGAAAGACACGACCCCATTAATTTTTAAAGCACGTAAGAAACTACCAAACGACATACCAACTATTTTTTCGTTTCTTTCACCTTTTAAGAAGTCACTAACAGGGATAGTCATAGAATCAACGTTTAACTGGTATTGGTTAGTTGATGCATTGATGGAAGCTGAATTTCGTGTCCACCTTGCTAATACAACCGCTATTCAACAATACTCAGGTTTGAAGTATGCGGACGATAATAGTG
>Ga0316204_10001793_pt1 | contig 54361 bp, 49 predicted proteins | sample 6monrhotite_MG_2_FD_205661 | JGI IMG/M metagenome (GOLD analysis project Ga0316204, IMG submission 205661) | Microbial mat bacterial communities from mineral coupon in-situ incubated in ocean water Damariscotta River, Maine, United States -... | ecosystem: Environmental > Aquatic > Marine >... | reverse complement strand
GTCTCCATTTGAGACAGTTTCAGCGCTTTTTTCAAGTGCTTGTTTTCGGCAGTTAAATCAGCCATGGTGTCCACACCTTGATTAGAATCATTCTGAGATGGTGTCCCTTTAAATGCTTTATCGTGTTGCTTTTTTATCTCTGTTCGCCACTTATAAATCAAATTTCTTCTGATACCTAAGTTCCTGGCAAACTGAGCAATGGGTAGCTCTGTTTCATCTGCCAGCCTTATAGTCTCAAGCTTAAACTCTTTGGTGAATGATGCATATTTCTCGGACATAATAGACCCCTAAAATAATTATTTTAGTGTCCAGTTTATTGGGGGAAGCTCAACCTGACCCCTTTATGCTTTGCTGCCGCAGTAGGCCATTGCTGTTCTCGTTCAAGCCACGCTCCCAAGAGCTGTAAGGATAAGCGAAATATATGTCTGCCTTTAGCTCTGCCGCTATAAGTTCATGCTCCGCAAATTCCTTGCCGTTGTCGAATGTGATGGTGTGGCATTTTTTCTTATGGGGCTTTAACAAGCGCGTTGTCAGCGCTGTCACACCAGCAGCATGCTTGCTGCGTATGTGCCCCGCTAATACATAGCGAGATTTTCGTTCGGCCAGCGTGACTAACCCACCTTTGTGATTCTTGCCAATGACGGGATCGCCTTCCCAGTCACCCAGCCGTGTTTTTTGAGCAACAATGTCTTGGCGTTCATCAATGCTGACACGGTTTTTGATCGTGCCACGTCGTTCTTGTCCGCTTGCATAACGCTTGCGGCGCGGTTTCTGGCTTCGCAAATGTTGGTGCAGATCTCCGCCATTCCGCTTGTCCGCATAGATACGTAGGTAAATGGTTTCTGGGCTGATTAGCAGACCACCTTCCAGCTCAAGTCGATTAGAGACCTGTTCAGGGCTGAGGTCTTCGCGGGTCAATCTCTCAACCTCGTCCCATTCATTCGGTGTGAATTGTTTGCCGTTAATGCATGCTTGCTTGCGCTCATCACGCATTGATTGAGCTTGCTTCGGCCGCCAGCCGCGCCGACCTTTGTTTCGCCTAAATTCACGTGAAATCGTGGATTTATGTACGCCTATTTTGTCTGCGATTTGTGTTTGGTTCAAACCGGCTTTATGTAACCCAGAAATCTGGTATCGTTGTTCGTGGTCGAGCTGTGTGTAGTGCTTCATCTGTGTTCCTTTTACTTGGTCGTTTATGTGGCTCGATGTTTACGCAGTTCGCCACCTATGTTCCCTTACAAAAGTTGCACTTCAGTGTTGAATCCGCCTATGATTTGATCATATGAATGTTGTTCACCATCAGAAGTTTTAAGGATTGATCGGAGAAATACATGCAAAAAACGGAACCACAGCAGGCGAATTTACAACTCCAAGCTACCGTGAAACAGAAGATAGCTGTCGAGTCACCGCAGACAGAGGAAATTTCTCAGCGTAAGGCGATGATAGAAAGTAGCCCTGTGATAGCTGCGCAATGCAAACTTACGAGCTTGATCGCCAACAGTCCGCAACAGGCCGCGCAACTGAAATTTATTAACGGAATACACAACAGCCCTCGCCAACTCGCACAGCAAAAATTTGCTGAAGGCATTCACAATAGTCCTGTGATGATTGCACAGCGCAAGAAGATGGACAGTCAATTTGCTACGGCGCAATTAGAGCAGCAGGCACAAGTCAGAGTGAGGCCTGCGATGCAGATGAAGCAAGCAGTTTCGATGGGTGGAGGAGCCCCTGTGCAGTTATACACTTACAATGCGGGGACACCTGAAACCGTAACGGTGACGGGGTCGGGGGGGGCCGTAGTGTCCTTCGATGAAACGCCATCAAACTCAGTGTCATATTCGACCGGTGAAACCTACGTGCGATCTGACGGGACGGGAACGACAAATCCAGCGGCGTGGGCAGGTGTATTAATTGATGGTGGAACTAACAATGCCGCAACACAACTCCATTTGGTTAATATGGAGTGGGGAGGGAAGGGAGATCAAAGTGGTGGTAATATTTTCCCTGGTTCTCAGAGCCTTAATGGGCATCATAAGACGCAGGAAAATAAGTTTAGGAACCAGTTTACAGCAACAGGCAAAAAGGCCCCGGTAGATATGACGTACACTTGTAGTACCAGCAATAAGGGTTACAGTACGCACACTTTTACCTCGCCTAGCACTGGTGGGAAGGCAGCAGATATACCCTATGCTGATCGAACAGTAAATGTGAATGTGAGTGATGACACAAATGGAACTAATTTGTTCAATGAGGATGTTGCAACAGGAAAAGGGTTACTTTTACGTGATCCTGGGTAATTGATGCTTAAATTTCGGGATTACACATTCTTCATTGCACTCAGACTTATCGCCGTAACCCCGTTTTATGCAAGATAGTGGTGGCGATTTCTTCCACTGAGATGCTGGTGACATCAAGAATCGAAATATTGAACTGCTGCATTATTTTTTCGGCTTGTTTGATTTCAAAGCGGCAGTTTTCTAAGCTTGCATATTGGGTGTTGGGCGCACGTTCAGTGCGAATTTGGTGCAAGCGTTCGGCGCGGATCGTGAGTCCGTAAAGTTTACTTTTTAGTTCATGTAGCGCATGGGGCAGGGCGTTGTCGGCAAAGTCTTCTGCCACTAGCGGGTAGTTGGCGGCATAAATTCCGAACTGCAAGGCGAGGTAAAGCGAAGTGGGGGTTTTGCCGCAGCGGGAAACGCCGACCAGCACGATGTCTGCACGCGCTAAATCTTTAGAAATACCGCCATCATCGTGATTCAGCGCGTAGTTCACCGCATCCATGCGGGCAGTATAATTTTGCCCAGTGCTGTGAGAGCGTCCCACAGCATGTGAGGAAGTGATGTTGAATTCGGTCTCTAAGGGTTCGATAAACATCTCGAATAAATCCAGAATAAGCGCATCGCTCTGTTCAATAATACTTCGCTCTTCAGGCAGTAGTAGGGTGCTGAATACGACAGGGCGTTGCCCGTCTGTTAGGCGTGCGGTGTTGATCGTTGCCAGCGCAGCCTGTGCCTTTTTAGGAGAGTCAATAAAGGGTAATGTAACCCTTTTAAAAACGATGCTATCAAATTGACTTAAAAGACTATGTCCAAGATTTTCCGCAGTGATGGCGGTACGATCTGAGATGAAAAATGCAGTACGTTGTTGGCTCATTTTGATTGTCTCTTGTGCTAAGTTTGAGCAGTGCAGGTAAGATGTTCACATCTGCTATTCATTAAGGAGATCACCATGTATTCACAGTATATCGCTAGCTTTGATTCTTTGCGCATGACGGATGTGGCGCAAGTGGGCGGCAAGAATGCTTCACTGGGTGAAATGATTAGCCAACTGACTCAGTTGGACGTGCGCGTGCCGGAGGGCTTTGCGACTACAGCAGTTGCCTACCGCGACTTTCTGGCGCATCAGGGTTTGGATAAGCGTATTCAGTCCGAATTAGATCAACTTGATGTGGATGATGTTACGGCATTAGCGGCAACGGGCGCACAGATTCGCCAGTGGATTGTGGCGACTCCTTTGCCTGAGCGCTTGGAGAGTGAGATTCGCGCGGCATATCGCGAGTTTCAAAGTAAGGCTGGGGCAGATATTTCATGGGCGATTCGCTCATCGGCGACCGCTGAAGATTTACCCGATGCATCTTTTGCCGGACAGCAAGAAACTTTTCTGAATATTCATGGTGAAGAGCAGGTGTTGCAGGCAGTCAAGGAGGTGTTTGCATCGTTGTATAACGACCGTGCTATCGCTTACCGTGTCCATCAGGGGTTTGCGCATCATGATGTCGCCTTGTCGGCTGGAGTGCAGCGTATGGTGCGCAGTGACATTGGCGCTTCTGGGGTGATGTTTACTTTAGATACCGAATCCGGCTTCGATCAAGTGGTATTTATCACTTCGGCCTATGGGCTGGGTGAGACGGTGGTGCAAGGCGCAGTCAATCCAGATGAGTTCTATGTATACAAGCCAGCACTCAAGCAAGGCAAGCAGGCTGTAATTCGGCGTAATTTAGGCGCTAAGGCGATCAAGATGGAGTTTGATGCGGCGCGTGAGGCAGGGAAGTCGGTACGAACGGTTGAAACCTCTACACACGAACGCCAGCACTTTTCCATTAATGATGCCGAGGCGGAGGAGTTGGCACGTTACGCGCTCACCATTGAGGCGCATTATGGTCGCGCCATGGATATCGAGTGGGGCAGAGATGGTGTGGATGGCAAGTTGTATATCTTGCAAGCACGCCCTGAGACGGTACAGGGCAAAGGTAAGCTGAACACGCTAAGACGCTATCGTTTGAAGCAGCAATCCGAGGTGCTCATCAGTGGTCGCGCCATCGGGCAGCGCATCGGCAGTGGTCGCGTCAGTTTAATCGCCAGTGCCAGTGAAATGTCTAAGGTGCAAGCGGGTGATGTGTTGGTGACGGATATGACCGACCCCGATTGGGAGCCGATTATGAAACGCGCTGCGGCAATTGTGACGAATCGTGGTGGACGAACTTGCCATGCCGCCATCATCGCGCGTGAGCTAGGGATTCCAGCGGTGGTGGGCTGCGGCGATGCTACGAGAGTGTTGCATCATGGTGATGAGGTGACTGTTTCGTGCGCCGAGGGGGATGTTGGCAAGGTCTATCAAGGGCTGCTTGAGTTTGAAGTGTTGGATTTGGCCACCGGCAATATGCCTACGCCGCCGGTAAAAATCTGCTTGAATATTGCTAATCCTGAATTGGCATTTGAGTTTAGCCGTTTACCCAATGACGGCGTAGGCTTGGCACGCTTGGAGTTTATTATTGCGCGCATGGTAGGCGTGCATCCGCAAGCTATATTGGATTATCCGAATCTGTCGGCTGAACTAAAAGCTCAAGTCGAAGCCAAGAGTGCAGGCTATGCCTCACCCGTGGATTTTTATGTGGATAAATTGGCGGAAGGCATCGCCACATTAGGTGCGGCATTCGCTCCTAAACCGGTGATTGTGCGTTTTTCCGATTTTAAATCGAATGAATATTCCACCTTGATCGGTGGTAAAGAATACGAGCCTTCAGAAGAAAATCCCATGATCGGTTTTCGTGGTGCGTCGCGTTATATCGCAGATAGTTTCCGCGCTTGTTTTGCGCTGGAGTGCCGTGCCATGCTGAAAGTGCGTGACGATATGGGTTTGACCAATGTCGAGGCGATGATTCCCTTTGTGCGTACGCTGGATGAGGCGAAAGGTGTAATTGCCGAATTGGAGAAAAACGGACTCAAGCGCGGTGTGAATGGGCTGCGTGTCATTATGATGTGCGAGATACCCTCCAATCCGCTGCTGGCAGAACAGTTCCTTGAGCTTTTTGACGGTTTCTCCATCGGCTCTAATGATTTAACTCAACTGACCTTGGGCATTGATCGTGATTCCGGCATCGTCGCTGGCTCGTTTGATGAACGTAATCCGGCAGTGCTTGCGCTAATTAGTATGGCGATTACATCTTGCAGCAAAATGAATAAATACATTGGCATATGCGGACAAGGCCCATCAGATCATCCTGATTTTGCCATGTGGCTAATGGAACAGGGCATAGAGGCTATCTCCCTCAACCCCGACACAGTCGTTGAAACACGATTGTTTTTAGCAGGGCAGGGGAAGAAGTTGGAGTCTTAAGTACGGACTTGATGGCGGTAGATGTTGATCAGGTTATTGGTTGACGAGTCGTGCGAGGTGACAGTCTCTTTGCTGCGCAACTCGGGCAGGAGTTTGCTAGCAAGTTGCTTACCAAATTCCACGCCCCATTGGTCGAAGGCGTTGAAGTTCCAAACCACGCTTTGTACGAAGATTTTTTGTTCATAGAGTGCGACCAACATGCCTAGCGTATAGGGATCCAGTTTTTCAAACAGCAGGGTGTTGCTCGGACGATTGCCTGGAAACACTTTGTATGGCAGCAAGGCTTCAAGGGCTTCGCCAGTTAAGCCTTGAGCTTCTAATTCGGCACGAGCCTCCGCTTCAGTTTTACCCAGCATCAGTGCTTCAGTTTGTGCAAAGCAATTTGAAAGCAGCATGGCATGGTGTTCGCCGATAGGATTGTGGCTATTTAGCGGAGCCAGAAAATCCGTCGGAACCATACGCGTTCCTTGATGAATCAGCTGGTAGAAAGAGTGCTGACCATTTGTACCCGGCTCGCCCCATACGGCGAGGTGAGTATCATAATCAACTACATTGCCATCACGGTCTACACGTTTGCCATTGCTCTCCATTTCGAGCTGTTGCAAATAGGCTGGAAAGTGTTGCATGTATTGGTCGTAAGGCAGGATGGCATATGAGCCAGCACCGCAAAAATTACCATACCACACACCTAGCATGCCCAAAATAACTGGCATGTTTTTTTCTAAAGGTGTGCTGCGGAAATGCTCGTCCATGGCATGTGCGCCAGCTAACAGACGCTCAAAATTTTCCATGCCGATGCATAACGCGATAGGCAAGCCAATCGCCGACCACAAGGAATAACGTCCGCCTACCCAATCCCAGAATTCAAATACATTTTCTGGGTTAATGCCAAATTTCGAAGTCTCAGTAAGATTGGTTGAGACCGCTGCAAAATGCTTTGCTACGGCATCTTCAGTACCTAAGTGTTCAACCAGCCAAGCGCGAGCCGTTCGCGCATTGGCGAGGGTTTCTTGGGTGGTAAAAGTCTTTGAGCTGATGATGAACAGCGAAGTTTCAGGGTCGAGTTTTTTTAAGGTCTCGGCAATGTCAGTGGCATCTACATTGGAAACGAAATGAGCCGTGAGGTCGTCACTGCCATAAGGTTTAAGCGCTTCGCATACCATAAGCGGCCCTAAAGCTGAGCCGCCGATGCCAATGTTTACAAGGTGGCGAATTTTCTTTCCGGTATGTCCGCGTAATGCGCCGGAACGCACTGCCTTAGTGTAAGCACGCATATGATCTAGTACCCGATGAACATCGGGAATGACATCCTTGCCATCAAGTAACACTTCTCGGTCACGCGGACTACGCAAAGCAGTATGTAATACAGCGCGGGCTTCGCTAGTATTTATTTTTTCGCCGCTAAACTGCCGCTCGATCCAATCTCCTAGCTTTGCTTGGCGTGCTAAGTCGAGCAAAAGCATGAGTGTTGTTTCACTAATCTGATTCTTGGAATAATCGAGTAACAGTCCATCCAAGTGAAGCGAAAGTTTGTCAAAACGATTCGCATCCTGAGCGAACATCTCGCGCATGGTTTGTTTGCGGATGTCTTTGTGATGGACAGAAAGAGCTTGCCAAGCAGATGAGAGCGTGAGATTGGACATTTTTGATGACTCGAATATTGATTACTATCGTTTACGTAACGTGTGTTACCCAATCAGGCTAATTCCTGCAATAAACTACTTGAGCAGAAAGCACCAAGAAGAACTTGGGTTATTTCTGAGCGTCGATAGATGCTTCAGCGGCTATCCAGTCTTGCATTTCATATCCCCCAGCGAATCCTCGGCCCTCGGCTAGGAAATAAGCCGCAGTCGCGATCATGTGGTAGTGATGTTCGGGAGATACTGGTGTATTTTTCGCAGCAGGATTTTTAACTGCGGGGGCTTTTGCAGCTTTACTAGCTGTTGTTTTGGCAGTGCTTGCTGTAGCAGTTGTTGTTTTGCTCGCAGGCTTTTTTACAGCGCTGGCACTAGCTTTAGGCGCAGTTGTCTTAGTTGCTACTTTAGGTGCTGCCTTAGCCTTTGGCGCAGCCTTAACTTCTGCTGTAACTTTTTTGACAGCAGGCTTTTTTGCGATTGTGCTTTTTGTCGCGGCGGGTGTTTTATTTGTGTCGGTAATCATGGCGATATCCTTTGAAAAGTTTCTTAACTTATAGATTATTACAGATGCAGATGGCAATAATATTACACTGATATTCGTTTAACTTCATTGTTATTGTGGTTGAAGCAATATACATGAGAGTGGTGGCAGTTCAATTTCAGCGGAAAATGGAAGCCCCATCCAAGGGGTGTGCTGCGCTTGAATAGCATGTCCATTACCTAGATTGCTGCCTCCGTAATATTCTGAATCACTGTTGAGTATCTCGCGATAACTGCCTTCAACGGGTAGCCCTATACGGTATTTACTGCGTGGCACAGGCGTAAAGTTGAAGATGGCAAGCACGCTTTCTCCATTGCGTCCGCGACGTATGAAAGAAAGTAGGGAATGCTCTGCATCTTGGCAATCTATCCAGGAAAATCCGGCTTGTTCAAAATCCAGTTCGTGTAGCGCGCTCATGTCACGGTATAGCCGGTTCATATCGCGAACTAAATTTTGAATGCCTTGATGTGCTTCCATGCCGAGTTGCCACCACTCGATTTCCCAAGCATCGCGCCATTCAGGGCCTTGTGCAATTTCATTGCCCATGAAGTTCAATTTCTTACCGGGGCTGACCATCTGGTATGCAATCAGCAAACGTAGATTGGCGAACTTCTGCCAAGCATCACCCGGCATTTTATTGAGTAATGATCCCTTGCCATGCACGACTTCATCGTGGGAAAAGGGCAGCATAAAGTTTTCGGTATAAGCGTACAGCTGACTAAAAGTAAGCTGATTAAAGTGGTAACGGCGATGTACTGGATCTTGCTGCATGAATTTGAGTGTGTCGTTCATCCAGCCCATATTCCACTTCATCGAGAAGCCTAGTCCGCCGAGATAAACGGGACGCGATACGGCTGGCCATGAAGTTGACTCTTCCGCCAATGTGAGTGCGCCGGGAAAAACGTCGTGCACCATGATGTTCAGCTCGCGCAGAAAGTCGATGGCTTCTAGATTTTCACGCCCGCCGTGTATATTTGGTAGCCATTCATCGGCCTTACGCGAGTAGTCCAAGTACAGCATGGATGCGACGGCATCGACGCGCAGTCCATCGAAGTGAAATTCTGACAGCCAATAGTTCGCACTGGAAAGCAAAAAGCTTTTTACTTCATTGCGCCCATAGTTAAAGATGTGCGTACCCCAGTCCTGATGAAACCCAAGACGCGGATCTTCGTGTTCGTATAAAGCGGTGCCATCAAATCGCGCTAATGCAAATGCATCTTGCGGGAAGTGTGCTGGAACCCAGTCGAGCAAAACACCCACGCCTGCTTGGTGGCAGCTATCAATAAAGAAGCGTAAATCATCAGGTGTGCCGAAGCGGCTGCTGGCCGCAAAATAACCTGTAGCCTGGTAGCCCCAAGACTCATCTAGTGGATGTTCCGAGATAGGCATTAATTCGACATGCGTAAAACTCAGATCCACGAGATAGGGGATCAGGCTTTCGGCTAGTTCACGGTATGTATAGAAATTCCCATTCGGATGACGTTTCCAAGAGCCAGCATGAATCTCATAAACGTTCATTGGCGCGTGCAGCCAATCCCATGTGCTGCGCTGTTTTATCCAAGCATCATCTTGCCACTTGTGCTCGATACTTGTTCCTGTGCGAGCCGCAGTGCCAGGCCTTAATTCAAACTCATTCGCATAGGGATCCGTTTTAACGATGACCGCACCAGTGCTATTGCGTATTTCAAATTTGTACAAAACAGCTTGCGCTACACCTGGGATAAATAGTTCCCATACGCCGCTAGAGCCGTGAGCCGCCATAGGGTGGACACGCCCATCCCAACGATTAAACTCTCCAACTACGCTAACGCGTTCTGCATTGGGTGCCCATACCGCAAAGCGTATGCCTGCGATGCCGTCTACTTTTGTGACATGCGAGCCTAATACGCGGTAGCCCTGATGGAGCCGACCTTCGTTGAATAGATGGAGGTCGAAGCTGCTAATCTGTGCAGGAAAGGCGTAGGGGTCGTATACCAGACTGCTTTCGCCATCTGATAACACTTGCAATTTGTAAGGGAGGCTCGGGCTATTCGTGCCACGCCACTCAAATAATCCATCAGCATGGATTTGAGATAGCTTTTCATTACCTTGTGCGTTTACAAGGCTTATTTCGGAGGCGTAAGGTTGAAAAAAGCGTAGCACAAATCCCTCAGGCTCTTGGTGTAGCCCAAGAAAAGCAAAAGGATCATTTAACTTTCCCTGCAGTAACAAGTTTGTACGCGGGTCGGATTTGGCTCGGATAGTTTTTTTCATATAGCCTCAATTATAACCGCATATGATTATCCTAGTGTTATTCAAGCTGCGCAAAAACTAAAGCCCCCTGAGAATCGAAGGGGGCTTTAGTTTTGTTCATCGCTTGTAATTACTTGGCGACTTGTCTTTCACGAATCTCATCTAGCGTTTTGCAATCAATGCACAACGTAGCAGTTGGTCGTGCTTCTAATCTATTTAGACCGATTTCGATACCGCACTTGTCGCAGTAGCCATAATCATCGGCATCAATCCTAGCTAACATTTTGTTAATGTTTTTGAGCAATTTGCGTTCGCGATCACGGTTACGCAATTCCAGACTCATGTCAGATTCTTGACTGGCGCGGTCATTGGGGTCAGCGAATACGGTAGCTTCATCCTGCATCGTATGCACGGTGCGATCAATGTCTTGTCCTAAGCCAAGTTTGATTTCATTTAAGATGTTTCGAAAATGCTCTAATTGTTTGGCGTTCATATATGCCTCCCCCTTTTTAGCTTTATAAGAGGTGACAGGCTTAGTGGTTTGAGCTGGCATTTTTTATGAGTCTCCGAGTACAAGCAAAAATTTTGAGGCGCGCTTTAATATCAGAAAGACTCTCAGCATGCAACATAATTATTATTACAGAATGGGCTATAAAACATTAAGACCTTGATTTTTAAGCATACTTACTAAGATAATTAAAGGGAGGCCGATTAGCGCATTTGGGTCATTTCCTTCGATGCGATTGATTAAGGCAATGCCTAAACCTTCAGATTTCGCACTTCCTGCACAGTTGTATGGACGCTCTTTATTGAGGTAACGCTCTATCTCCTCGTCATCTAACTGGCGGAAGCTGACTTTGGTTTCTACTAGGTCAGATTGCATTGTGCCGTCGATAGCGTTTAACAAGCTCAGTGCGGTATAAAAAGTGACAGTTTTTCCACGCATGGTACGTAATTGACGCACTGCGTTATCATGGGTAAGCGGTTTTCCGAGTTGCTGCTGATCTAGCATGGCGACTTGATCTGATCCGATTATTAGCGCATCTGGAAAGTCTTGTCTTACGGCCTGAGCTTTAAGTTGCGAAAGCCGTAGAGCAGTCTGCTTTGCCTCTTCGTCAGGGAGTGGGGTTTCATCTACATCGGGTGCTGCGGTTTGAAAGGCTATCTGTAAGGTTGATAGCAATTCGCTCCTATATATAGAGGTAGATGCGAGAACAAGCGGCTGGGAGTTCAATATATTCCTTGCGTGTCTTTGACAGAATGGGGCGGAATATATATCATGCGCGCCTCATGTTTGCACGACCTTTAATAGATAGCACTGTCTTTGCCAATAACGGCGGGGATTTGTGCGGCGAAATTCCAGTGGCAACGTTGTCTAGATTGAACGATATGCTGCTAGATTCGGATGGGATTTTACACTACACCCTGAAAGGGTTTAGAGAGGGTGATCGCTACTTTTTAAAATTGGTGCTGGAAGGTGAGTGCCATTTTCTCTGTCAGCGTTGCTTGACTGGATTCACATATCCTTTAAAGGTGGCTTCGTGTTTGCAATTGGTTTCTGCCGAAAGGCTGGAAGACGCTGAGTCTGATGAAGCAGCGGACTTTGATAGTATAGAGGCTTCAACGCAGTTGGACGTACTGGACTTGATTGAGGATGAGATTTTATTGGGGATGCCTTTTGCCCCCAAGCATCCAGAAGGTGTATGTAGTCCGGCAAAAGAAGGTTTGCAAAAATCTGCAAATCCCTTTGCGGTTTTGGCTAGTTTAAGAAAAGAAGCATAATTAGTTTTTTGTGAGGAGTTATCATGGCAGTTCAGCAAAATAAAAAATCCCCGTCTAAGCGCGGTATGCATCGTTCGCATGACTTTTTGACCGCACCATCGTTGGCTGTAGAGCCAGCTACTGGTGAGCTACATTTGCGTCACCACATTAGCCCGACTGGATATTATCGCGGCAAAAAAGTTGTTAAGGTCAAAGGCGAATAAGCTTTTTGTATCTAATGAATAAACCCCCGTTATTGGGGGGTGAATCCCCGTTTATTTCTCTTTGAGAGGATCGCCCAGTGGGTGTCACGATAGCTATTGATGCCATGGGCGGCGACCATGGGATACGGGTAACCGTTCCTGCGGCAGTCGCTTATCTAGAGAAACATCCCGATGACTCGATAATCTTAGTAGGATTATCAGATGCCCTTGAGGTGGAGTTGAGTAAGATCAACTCTGCGGTCAAGTCGCGTCTAAGTATTCATGCAGCTACGCAAGTAGTCGGCATGGATGAGTCCCCTCAGGTAGTTTTGCGCAGCAAAAAAGACTCGTCTATGCGAGTTTCCATTAATTTAGTGAAACAAGCTCAGGCTTCGGCTTGCGTCAGCGCCGGCAATACTGGCGCTTTGATGGCAACAGCCCGTTATGTCTTAAAAACCCTACCTGGAATTGATCGTCCAGCCATTGCTTCATTTCTGCCCACTGTCAAAGGGCAGGTATGTATGCTCGACTTGGGCGCGAATGTAGATTGCACTGCGGAGCATCTGCTGCAATTCGCACTGATGGGCAGTACGCTAGTTTCAGCGATAGAGCATAAAGAACAACCTACAGTAGGCTTGTTGAATATCGGCAGCGAAGATATTAAAGGCAATGAGGTGGTCAAGCAGGCTGCTGAACTATTGCGGGCCAGCGATCTTAATTTCTACGGCAATATTGAAGGCGATGATATCTTCAAGGGCATTACTGATGTAGTCGTCTGTGATGGCTTTGTTGGAAACGTCGCACTGAAAACGGCAGAAGGTGTAGCGAAGATGATGGGGGGCTTTCTAAAGGAAGGCTTTAGCAAGAATTGGTTTGCCAAGCTGGGGGCTCTGGTTTCACTGCCAGTACTTAAAGCTTTTAAGAGCCGCCTAGATCATCGTCGTTACAACGGAGCTAGCTTTTTGGGTTTGAAAGGAATTGTGGTAAAAAGCCATGGTTCTGCTGATGCCTTTGCTTTTCTTTGTGCGATTGAAACTGCCGCAGAAGAAGCGCGTGGCGGTATGTTGCAACACATCAGTGAGCATGTTGAGCAGTGGCATCTCGCCCGCCAGCAAACAACAGGAGAGGTAGTTTGACCTACTCGAAAATTATTGGCACAGGCAGCTATCTGCCAGCTAAAGTACTGTCCAATCATGATCTGGAAAAGATTGTAGACACCTCGCATGACTGGATCGTATCGCGTAGCGGCATTCACGAGCGCCATATTGCTGCGGATAATGAGTTGACCAGTGATCTTGCCTTGCATGCCAGTCGCAATGCGATTGAGGCGGCAGGTATTGCTGCGGATGAAATTGACTTGGTGATTGTAGCAACCACCTCTCCAGATCAGCTATTTCCTAGTACGGCATGTATTCTCCAAGATAAGCTGGGCATTAAAAATCGAGGCCCAGCGTTTGATATTCAAGCCGTATGTGGCGGATTTGTATACGCCTTAAATACAGCGGACATGTATATCAAAGGCGGGCAAGCAAAAACTGTATTGGTTGTTGGCGCTGAAGTATTGTCGCGTATGCTGGACTGGAATGATCGTACAACGTGTGTTTTATTTGGCGATGGCGCGGGCGCGGTGGTATTGCGTGCTTCTGAGCAGCCAGGCGTTGTAACAAGCAAGCTGCATGCAGATGGCAGACATCGCGATATGCTCAAAGCTGAAGGCAATGTGCGTAATGGCAAAGTGGATGGTGATCCATTCATTAAGATGGATGGCAAGTCTGTATTTAAGTTTGCTGTCAAGGTGTTAAGTGAGGTTGTTGAAGAGATACTGGAAGAGCAAAGCTTAAGCGGCTCGGACATTGACTGGCTGGTGCCTCATCAAGCCAACATTCGAATTATCGAAGCGACATCCAGGAAACTTGGCTTAGGAATGGATAAAGTTGTGGTGACGGTAGAAAATCACGGCAATACGTCAGCAGCATCAATTCCTTTAGCCTTGGATACGGCAGTGCGAGATGGACGCATCCAAGCAGGACAGAATATTTTGATAGAAGCCGTAGGGGGTGGATTCACCTGGGGCGCAGTACTCATTAAGTGGTAGGTTTATAACATGACTAATTTCGCATTTGTATTTCCGGGGCAGGGTTCGCAGTCACGCGGCATGATGGATGGCTATGCCGATATTTCTGCTGTACGTGACACTTTCAGCGAAGCTTCTGATGTGTTGCAACAAGATCTGTGGCAGTTAGTCACTGAAGGTAGTGATGCAGATTTGAATGCCACTGTAAATACTCAGCCTTTGATGCTGACTACAGGTGTAGCTGTGTACCGTGCCTGGCAAAGTCTTAATGGACCAGCACCGAAATTATTAGCTGGGCATAGCCTAGGTGAATACACCGCACTAGTTGCAGGTGGTGCAATAGAATTTAAGGATGCGCTACCACTGGTGCGCTTTCGCGCACAGTGTATGCAGCAAGCCGTACCTGAAGGTGTTGGTGGTATAGCGGCCATTCTTGGCTTGGAAGATGACGTTGTGCGTGCAATCTGCATCGAAGCCGCGCAAAACGAAGTGTTGGAAGCGGTGAATTTTAATTCGCCTGGGCAAGTAGTTATTGCGGGCAATCGTAGCGCCGTGGAACGTGGCATGGCCTTGGCAAAGGATAAAGGTGCAAAAAGAGCACTTATGCTGCCAATGAGCGTGCCTTCGCATTGCAGTTTGTTGCAAGGCGCTGCGGATCAGTTGCGTGACTATTTGAAAAATGTCACAGTACAGCCATCCACAATTCCGGTATTGCATAACGCGGATGTTGAGTCCTATAGTGATACTGCTAAAATCAAGGATGCACTAGTGCGTCAACTGTATTCGCCAGTTCGCTGGGTTGAGACTGTGCTCGCGCTTGGTAAGCAAGGTATGACGCATAATGTGGAATGCGCACCGGGCAGGGTATTGGCAGGTCTCAATAAACGTATCGACACAAACCAACAGGCAATGGCAATAAATAACAGCGATGCTCTGAAAGCGGCCTTGGCCACATTCGAATAAGGAAGAATATGATTCTGCAAGGACAAATTGCTTTAGTGACTGGCGCATCGCGCGGCATCGGGCAAGCAATAGCGCTAGAGCTGGGCAAACAAGGTGCGACGGTAATTGGGACTGCTACTAGCGATACTGGCGCACAAGCAATTAGCAGCTATTTAGAGGGCGCAGGGATCAAGGGTAAGGGATGTGCTCTGAACGTGAATGATACAGAGCAAACCGTTCAGGTTATAGCTGCGATTCGCGAACAATTTGGTGAGATTTCTATACTGGTGAACAATGCCGGCATCACTAAAGACAATTTACTTGCACGCATGTCTGATGAAGACTGGGATGATGTAATATCAACCAATCTTAAATCCGTGTTCCGTATGAGTCGCGCGGTATTGCGCGCTATGATGAAGGCTAGAACCGGACGCATCATCAATATTTCATCCGTTGTCGGTAGTATGGGCAACCCAGGTCAGACTAACTATTCAGCCTCTAAGGCTGGCATGGAAGGCTTTACAAAGTCTCTCGCGCAAGAAATTGGCAGTCGTAACATTACAGTAAACTGTGTTGCACCGGGTTTTATCGACACGGATATGACGCTTGCTCTGGGCGAAGAACAACGCACCAAATTGGTAGAGCATGTGCCACTGAAACGTCTTGGTCAGCCCGCTGATATTGCAACTGCAGTTGCCTTTCTAGCGAGTTCAAATGCCGCCTACATTACAGGAGTTACACTCCACGTAAATGGCGGTATGTATATGGAGTAATCAATCAGTTTGGAAAATGGCGTGAGTTTGGTAGAATGCGCACGCTTTTGGAACTTTAATTAAAATAAAACGGGAGTAATGGAATGTCAAATATCGAAGAACGTGTCAAGAAAATTGTAGCTGAGCAACTTGGCGTGAATGGAACTGAAGTTAAGAACGAATCATCATTCGTAAATGACTTGGGTGCAGATTCCTTAGATACAGTTGAATTGGTAATGGCTCTGGAAGAAGAGTTCGGCGTTGAGATACCTGATGAAGATGCAGAAAAGATCACTTCTGTGCAACAAGCGATTGACTACGTTAACGCCAATCCTCAGTAATAATTTTATTTGATTTTTTATCACGCTAGCGGAGTTCAGTTTGTCTAAACGTAGAGTCGTCGTTACTGGCTTGGGTATTGTCTCGCCAGTAGGAATAGGAGTCACCCCAGCTTGGAAAAACATATTGGCTGGTCAGTCAGGTATCTCGCGCATCAGTCATTTTGATCCGAGCTTATTTGCCAGCCAAGTTGCAGGCGAAGTACGTGATTTTGACGTAACTCAATATCTGCCAGCAAAAGATGCCAGACGTATGGATCGCTTCGTTCATTTCGGCCTTGTGGCTGGAATGGAAGCCTTCAAAGACTCAGGTCTAGAAGTGACAGAGCAGAATGCAGAACGTATCGGTGTGTGCGTCAGTTCAGGCATTGGTGGTTTGCCAATGATTGAAAATACACATAACGACTACCTCGCAGGCGGTCCCCGCAAAATATCTCCATTTTTTATTCCCGGCACCATCATTAATATGATTTCGGGCAACCTATCAATCATGTATGGATTGAAGGGGCCGAACTTTTCAGTGGTGACTGCGTGTACTACCGGTACACACAGCATTGGAGAGTCTGCACGTATTATTGAGTACGGCGATGCTGATGTGATGATTGCAGGTGGTTCGGAAGCGACGGTTTGTCAATTGGCAATAGGTGGCTTTTCTTCTGCTAAAGCACTTTCTACTCGTAACGACGATCCAGCGACTGCGTGCCGACCTTGGGACAAGGATAGAGATGGTTTTGTGATGGGCGAGGGTGCTGGCGTATTGGTGATAGAAGAATACGAACATGCCAAAGCTCGTGGCGCTAAGATTTATGCGGAACTGACAGGCTATGGCATGAGTGCCGATGCTTACCATATGACTGCACCTAGTACCGATGGGCCAAAACGCAGCATGGTCAATGCCTTGCGCAATGCGGGCCTGAACGCGGATCAGGTTCAATATGTTAACGCTCATGGCACCTCAACTCCATTGGGTGACAAGAACGAAACCGAAGCAATTAAGCTGGCATTCGGCGATCATTCCAAACAGTTAGTAGTGAACTCAACCAAGTCAATGACAGGTCATTTACTGGGCGGCGCTGGTGGTATTGAGTCCCTATTCTGTGTCTTGGCATTGCATCATCAGGTTTCTCCACCGACTATTAATATCTTTGAGCAAGATGCCGATTGCGATTTGGATTATTGCGCTAACACTGCGCGTGATATGAAGATTGACGTAGCCGTGAACAATAATTTCGGCTTTGGCGGAACTAACGGCTCACTGGTATTCCGTAAGGTTTAAAAAATCCTGCTGTGACTACGCTAATCAACGGAGTGCCGTGTGAAATGATTAGCGTACATGACCGTGGTTTGCTTTACGGGGATGGAATTTTTCGCACCTTGTTATTGCGTGCAGGAAAGTTGCAGCAATGGTCGCGCCATTATTCAAAACTACTAAAAGACTGCGCTGCAATCAAGCTGCCATGCCCATCCGAAGCTACATTACGCGATGACTTGGCCGTATTGACAGCGAAAGTTCAGGACGCAGTCGTAAAGGTCATGATCACTAGAGGGGTGGCAACACGTGGCTATACTCCACCTAGTACGCCAAGCATAACGCGTATTCTTAGCCTAAGTTCTATCCCCTCGTTTCCAGAATCCTTTGCTAGCTCAGGAGTGCATCTACATCTCTGTCAGTTGCGATTGTCCAGTCAGCCTTATCTGGCAGGCGTAAAACATCTAAATCGCATGGAAAATGTACTTGCCGCATCAGAATGGAATGATCCAGAGATTGCAGAAGGACTTTTATTAGACGAAGCTGGAAATGTCATAGAAGGTGTTCGCAGCAATATCTTCATGATTAAAAATAATGAAATAATTACTCCCGACCTGTCGCATAGTGGTGTTGCTGGCGTTCAGCGCGAACGTATTATCGATTTGGCCTCCAAACATGCGATGGTCTGCAAGATTAAAAATATATCCTTGGCAGAATTATTGCAGGCAGACGAAATATTTCTAACTAATAGTGTTATTGGCCTCTGGCCGGTAAGAAAAGTGGCGAGTTATGATGCAATGCATCATCCGCTTACAGAATTAATTACAGAATTAATTAAAGAATGGTTGCTGAATGACCCCGATTAAAGAATTAATGCTTTGGCTGCTATTTGTGGCCGTAATTGTAGTCGGTTTGGCTGGCTTTTATGCTTTGCGTCCGATTCACTTTTCCAAGCTGCCTTATACTTTCTCACTTAAGCAAGGTAGCAGCCTAAAGAGCGCTGCGGATCAAATGCAGAAGGCCGGTGTATTACCTAGTGATTGGTTATTCGTAGTTCTGGCGCGTAGTTTAGGTAAGGCGGCGCATATCAAGCCGGGGAATTATTCAATTGACACCGCAATGAGCCCAATTCAATTGCTGGACATGATCAGTAAAGGGCGCGTGGAACAAAGTAGTATCAGAATTATAGAGGGATGGACTTTCAAACAATTGCGTGTAGCCTTAAATACCTCTAAAACACTAAGACATGATAGCAAGGTATTGACTGGTATGGAAATAATGAAACGTATCGGCGCGCGAGAGAAAGATGCTGAAGGTTTGTTTTTTCCTGATACGTATAATTTCTCCAGCGGCAGTAGCGATATTTTAGTGCTGAAGCGTGCTTATCAATTAATGCAGAAAAACCTGCGAGACAGTTGGAAGTATCGTACTGCCAACCTGCCAATTCACACCAAATATCAGGCATTGATTCTGGCTTCAATAGTCGAAAAAGAGACAGGTAAGGCGAGTGACCGCAAGATGATTGCCGCAGTGTTTGTCAATCGCTTACGCAAGAGAATGCTGCTACAAACTGATCCAACCGTCATATATGGATTGGGTGATAAATTTGATGGCAACTTACGCCGTCGTGATTTAAAGACTGATTCACCATTTAACACCTATATGCGTACGGGACTTACGCCGACGCCAATTTCTCTTCCCGGCATGGGCGCAATACAGGCGGTTCTGCATCCTGCTAAGACTAAGGCTTTGTATTTTGTAGCGAGAGGCGATGGTAGTTCGCATTTTTCCAAAAACCTGAAAGAACATAATAGGGCGGTGAACCGTTACCAAAAATGAATAAAGCAAAATTTATAACCTTTGAAGGGGTTGATGGGGCAGGGAAAAGCACTCATCTGGACTGGTTTGCTAATACTTTAAAGGAGCGCGGCATAGAGCTACTGGTGACTCGCGAACCAGGAGGAACGCCGCTGGGTGAACGTTTGCGTAAGATCTTGTTAAGCCAGCCTATGCATGCCGAAACTGAAGCGATGCTCATGTTCGCCGCACGGCGAGAGCATGTTGAGCAAGTAATTCGTCCCGCCTTAGAGCGCGGTGTGTGGGTTATATCTGATCGTTTTAGTGATGCCAGTTTTGCGTATCAAGGCGGGGGCAGGGGAGTTGCAGTAAGCAAGCTTGAGCAATTAGAGCAATGGGTACACGGAGACCTCCAACCTGATCTGACAATACTATTTGACATCCCCATTGAAGTTGCGCGGCAACGCCTGGCAAACAATGTGTCACTGGATCGCTTTGAGCAGGAACAAGGAGAATTTTTCGAACGAGTTCGTCAGGCCTATTTGCAGCGTAGTCAAAAAACGCCGCAAAGATATGCGCTGATACGTGCTGAAAAGACTCCAGATGAAGTTAAAGTGGATTTAGAGAAAGTTATTTCATCACTCTGATATGAAAGAACTCTACCCTTGGCAAAATGAAGTATGGCAGAGCGTTCAGAGCTTTCGGACACGCTTGCCTAATGCACTTTTAATCAAAGGTGCCAAAGGTATTGGCAAGCAAGATTTGGCGCTACATTTTGCGCAATCTTTATTGTGCGATCAGCCATCGGCTAACGGCATGCCATGTTGCCAATGCGATTCCTGCCATTGGTTCGAGCAAGGCACACACCCTGATTTTCGCTCGATACAACCTGATGCCTTGACGGTCTCTGAAGATAGCAAGGAGAGTGGGAAAAAGCCTTCACGCGAAATTAGTGTGGAACAAATTAGAGCGCTGACAAAATTCACCAATCTTTCTGCGCATCGAGGCGGGTATCGCATTGTGCTAATTCATCCTGCGGAAGCAATGAACAACAACTCAGCCAATGCACTGCTCAAAACATTGGAAGAGCCAACCCCCAATCTGCTCTTCCTGCTGATTACGCATAAGCCGCAACAGTTATTACCGACAATTTTGAGCCGCTGCCTAAGCTTGACCGTGAATACGCCGAGTAATGAAGTGGGTGTTGAGTGGCTTAAACAGCAGGGCGTAAAAAATCCAAAAATTGCCCTAGCTCAGTCCGGATTTGCGCCCCTGCAAGCTTTGCAATGGGCAGAGGAGGGGGATGGAACGGAAGACATCCGCAACTTGTTGAGCGCGATCCAGCGACCAGCACAAATGGACGCATTGTCACTGGCCGACAAATTACAGCGTACGGCACCAGTTAAAGTCGTACATTGCTTACAGCAATGGTGTTACGACCTAGCCAGTGTCAAGTTAACCGGACAAGTTAGATATTTTCCTGAACGTATCGAGATATTAAAAGCGCTCTCTCAAAACACGCCATCCATGCGCTTGTTGCAATATCAAAAGGAATTGCAGACCGCCAAGCGTCAAGCATTTCATCCACTTAACCCCAAGCTACAATTCGAATCATTGTTATTGTCCTACCGACAAGTATTTGCCTCTTCTGGAACACCATAATCATGTTTATTGACTCGCACTGCCACCTGAACTTTCCTGAGCTCACTGAAAATATTGACGACGTATTGATGAATATGAAACTCAATGAAGTCACACATGCATTGTGTGTTTCAGTCCAGTTAGACACATTTCCTGCGGTCTTACAGTTAGCTGAGCAGCATGAAAATTTATACGCCTCAGTCGGCGTACATCCTGATTATGAATTAGATGATGAGCCAACACAGGCCGAGTTAGTACGCCTAGCTCAACACCCTAAAGTGATCGCCATCGGCGAAACAGGTTTGGATTACTTTCGTCTAACTGGTGATCTGGAGTGGCAGCGTGAGCGATTCCGCACCCATATTAGAGCCGCAAATGAAGCTAAAAAGCCGCTAATCATTCACACCCGAGCAGCCGCAGCAGACACCTTGCGCATCATGCAGGAAGAAAATGCCGGTCAGGCAGGCGGCGTAATGCATTGCTTTACCGAAAGTATTGAAGTTGCAGAAGCCGCAATTGAGCAGGGCTTTTACATCTCCTTTTCCGGGATTGTGACATTCAAAAAAGCCACCACCATCAAAGAAGTTGCGCAGAAGATCCCCCTTGAAAGAATCCTGATCGAAACTGATTCTCCCTATCTTGCACCCGTACCGCACCGAGGCAAAACCAATCAACCAGCCTTTGTAAAGCACGTAGCCGAAGAGATTGCGCAATTGCGTAACATCTCGATAGAAGAGCTTGGCCTTGCCACCACCAACAACTTTAAACGCCTGTTTCTCGCGTAAGCTAGGTATTCCCGTCCTCGATATATTATTCGAAGCGTCATTTTGTGCTTGATTAATTCAGGTGAAATAATGCGCCCAATTGACATTGGAACGGTCGTTCTTTACGATGTGTGCATCTATCTTTCCTGAATGAGGAGTCCCGACCATGCAGCCAGCCATTTTTGAAGAGCATGCAATCCGTCGCGTGTATGACGAGGCCGCAGAGACCTGGTTGTTTGCGGTCATCGACATTGTTCAGGTACTGACCCAGTCGACCGATTATCAAACCGCCCGAAAGTATTGGAAGGTACTGAAAGGCCGATTGGATAAAGAGGGCAGTCAACTGGTAACAAACTGTTACCAGTTGAAAATGACCGCTGAAGACGGCAAGCAGCGTCTGACCGATGTCGCTACCGCTGAAACCTTACTGCGGCTAGTCCAGTCCGTGCCCAGCCCAAAGCTGAGCCGATCAAGCGGTGGCTAGCAAAGGTGGGCTACGAGCGGATGCAGGAGATGGCCGACCCTAGCCTGTCGCTTGAGCGCGCCCGCGAGACTTGGCAGAAGCATGGACGCAGCGAGAAGTGGATTCAGCAGCACATGACCGGACAGGAGACGCGCAACAAATTGACCGATTACTGGAAAGAACACGATATTAAGAAGGGCGAGGAATACGCGATCCTCACCAACATTATCCATCAGGAATGGACCGATGTGGATATTAAGGCACACAAGGAAATGAAGGGCTTGAAATCGCAGAATCTGCGAGATCACATGAGCGAAGCGGAGTTGATTTTTACCGCGCTGGCAGAGCTTTCGACGCGCCAAATTGCCGAGAGCATGGAGGCCACTGGTATGTGCGAGAACGAGACGGCCGCAAAAACAGGTGGTGGTATCGCTAAAAAGACACGGCTTGAGCTGGAAGGTAAAACAGGAAAGCGGGTGATTTCATCTGAAAACTATTTACCCCCGAAAAAGACTAAATTGACTAATGGCTAAAGCATAAAGTACGGGCCTTGGAAACTAAAATAGTTGTAGCTAAGCAACTAATATAAAATGGTTTTTCTGTTGCCATTGAAAGGTATTAGATGAATATCCTATTTGCGCTATTAGTTTTGCTGCTTCCTGTTCATGCATTTGCGCAAGTTTTCAAATGTGTGAATTCTGGGGCAGTGTCGCATTCATCTATTCCATGCTCCTCAGGTGCTGCTTCGTATAATTCGTCACGAACATCCGGTGCGGTTAGCTCGTCTAATGGCGTAATTACGGTGCATCGCTCGGTTGATGGCGTTTATCCGCTTCAGGTTAATTTGAATGGTATCAACGTGTCCATGCTCGTTGATACTGGCGCTACATATACAACTGTTTCTTCGCGGATTGGTAGTGAGCTCGGTGTACATTCTTGTGAAGCCACAGGCATCTCTAATACAGCCAATGGTCAAACTTCTTTTTGTTCAATCACAGTAAGTTCTTTAAGCGTCGGTGCGTTACGGTTTAGCAATGTCCCTGTGAAAATTCAGGCGGGACTAAGTATGGATGGCTTGCTGGGTAATGACTTTCTGTCGCATTTCAAGATTTAACATCAGAATGGAGTTATGCGGCTTTCGCGTTAGTTTGAATTTTCTGCCTTATTCTATGTAGGTTTTCCGCACTCAGATAAGCCGATCGGAAGAGCTCGCTTATTTATTGTAAACATTATGAGATTGCAGCTTCTTTTCAAGAAATCCTTATTAATCATTATCTTTGTTATTTCGCTGTGCGCATAATGTATATTATGTCAAATGAAGTTATAAAAATGCACTCCCGTATATATAGCTACATCTAAGGAGCTCAGTCAGATAGTTTCTTAAGTCTTGCGGAGAGAGATCCTGAGTGCGCCCTATCCCACTATTAATTTAGAAGATCCTAGAAATAAAAAAGCAAGGCTGGTATACAGCCTTGCTTTTTTAAACATAGCGCTGCCGCAGCAGCAACTAAAATTTATTTCTCGTCAGATTTGATCTGCCATGCTGAGTGACATGCAACACATTTACTCATGGTTTCGGTCAACATGATTTGTAATTCAGAAGCTGACTTTCCGCTTTCAGCGGCCAGTGCTAAATCGTCCATATTGCGATGCACGCTCATGCCTAATTGTTTGAATGAAACTGGCAGTTTGGTCAACAATGCTGGATTAACATCGACGGCAGATGCCATACCTACAGCACGGGCTGCTTGGGCGATTTTTTGCATGTCGTTACGATTGATGCCATCCAAAATGTCATGAACGCCTGATAGCAAGCCGCGCATCTCACCCAAGATTAAGTTTCGTTCCCCTGCCCCTAAAACTACGACAGTGCGATTATCTGTACCTGCAACTGTGTTGCCGCGAATAAAGAACCAAGCAAATACAGCGACAGTCATTACCCATAGCAAAATAGCAACTAAAGCAATTTTGTTAGATTTCATATATATCTTTCAAGAGTTGGAAAACGAAGCGTATGGTACGGACGCTGGACGCTGCTGTCTGTGAGGAATGTTACATAGCCCTTAGAGAGTGCTAAAGTTTTTTAAGGCATCTGCATCTATGATTTCAATTTGCTCTCGACTGAGTCTAATCCAGCCTTGTTCAGCAAAGTTTTTCAGCAAACGACTTACAATTTCACGCACACTACCGAGTTCATCTGCCAGTGCTTGATGAGTTGTCGCGATGGGGCTAATTTTGTTGACTAATAGCGCGGCTAGACGTTGATCCAGTTTCTGAAAAGCGACAGCAGAAACAAGCAACATTAAGTCCGTAATTCGTTCTGAAAACAGCGCAAAGATGAAGTCTCTAAAGGGTTTGTGTATTGAAAGCAAGGTTTCAAACATATTGGGGGTGAGCACAATCATGTTTGTATCTTGTTCGGTGAGTCCACGCGCTTGATAGTTTACGTGACCTAATAAACAACTGCTGGTGAGGATGCAGCTTTCGCCTGGTGTGACACGATATAGCTGTAGCTCTCTGCCACTCGCGGCGGCTTTTATTACGCGAATGCAGCCGGACAAAACCAGTGAAAAGCCTTGGCATGCTTGATTTTCATCAAACACAATAGTTCCAGAGGAAATGCTTAGTTGCCTTGAAGAGGAAAATAACTCGGTCAGGGTTGCTGATGGCAGTTCATTTAACATGGGGTAAAGCTGAAGCATTTGCAACTGGGCGTTACTATCAATCATGGCTATTACTTCTAAAGATTTTATACCGAGTATTCTACTGGAATGTGTTGCTATCCCCTCCCCTGACTTTTAGTCTTAATCAGCTACATGATCAGCGGAGGAAAAAGGTAGCAACTACTTTGAATTAATGCTTCTTTGAATCGAAAGTGTTTTCAACTAATGCTGGCGCATTAGATTGAGGCACATGACATTGATTACAATTAAAACGGGCTTTGATCAATTGATCAGTGACTTTGCTAGGGTCTTTGCGTAAGTCGGTAAAATGACTTGGAGGAATTGGAGTGGGAGAACCTTTTTCAAGCTTCTTACCCCATTCGCCGGGTTGGTTATGACAGGCAATACACATATTGGCTTCAGCCGTAATAGGCAAAAAATCGCTAATGTCATGCGGTATTTGTGGTGGTGCGCCCATATAGGCGCGTGGTAACAGCTTGCTTTCCCCCGGCTGAGTGCTGGCATAGTGATAAGCTTTTGGGGTTGGCACGGAAAAGACACTGGCCTTGCTTAGCCCCATTGAATCGGCTGAAATTGATTGCCCAGCAAAGGATGAGTTAACTCCCGCCAGCATCAAGACCATTCCCGCTAATATATTAAAGTAACGCATATTTTTTCTCCTTGGCGTATTGATCAGATCATGCCTTGTATATTCTGACGGCGCATTTTTTGAAGTCGGTCTGCTTAGAAATCGGGCAGGTAGCGTCCAACGTTACTTTGTTGATGAACACCTCCTCGTCGAACCAAGGCACAAATACCAAACCTTTGGGTGGACGGTTGCGACCTTTGGTTTCGACCGTGGCTTTCACTTTGCCACGTCGTGACTCAATCCACGCCACACTATCCTGCTTCAGTCCGCGCTTCTTGGCATCTGCAGGGTGCATGAAGATCTGTGCACTAGGCACAGCCCAATGCAGTTCGCGCACACGCTGAGTCATGGTGCCAGAATGCCAGTGCTCAAGTACACGGCCTGTGCTCAACCATAAATCATAATGCTCATCCGGCACCTCAACAGGTGCTGCGTATGGGCGGAAAAATATTTTTGCGCGACCTGCAATATTGGTTTTTTCAGGCTTCGTTACGCCATCCAGATTGCCCGAAGGTAATGATTTAAACGCTGGGCCATAAAAGTCAAAACCGCTGCCTTTTTTGACATAAGGATCGTAAGCTTCGTTAAAGCGCCAAGATGTCTCCTTGCCATTTACGACTGGCCATTTAAGACCGCGCACATCATCACGCATATAGTGATCGAAATCGGCTAAATCATGTGCATGACCGCGCCCAAAACTTGCGTATTCTTCGAACAGAGCTTTTTCTGGGAACCAGTTATCTCCCAAGGTCGTCGCAACATGATTGTCATGAGTCTTAGCGATTTTGTCAGGCCATTTAAATTTACGCAGCTCGGGGGTGGCGAACAAAGCCTCATACAAAGACATATCTGGCGAATAGTTTGAACCAGTCAATACGTCGGGCAATATGCCATCCGTGAAACCAGCGGATTTAAGTCCCGGTAACTTTTGCTCACCCCATACGTCGCTCAATTTAAAGCGTTTTGAGAACTCCATAACCTGCCACATGTCACCACGCGCCTCGCCTGGTGGAGGAACTTGCTCGCGCCACATTTGCGTACGGCGTTCAGCGTTGCCATAAGCGCCCCACTTTTCAAAAATCATAGCGGAAGGCAGCACTAGGTCAGCTACCTTGCTGGAGATGCCAGGATAGCCATCGGACACAATGATGAAGTTATCCATGTCACGAGCTGCTTTGATCCAGTGATTCGCATTGGCAGTGCCTTGAAACGGATTACACACCTGCACCCAAGCCCATTTCATCTTTCCGTCTTCAAGGTCGCGCATCATTTTAGTGATATGGCTACCGACTTTCGGATTTAGCGTCTTGGCGGGTAGCCTCCAGATCATTTCTGCGCGTGCGCGATGCTTTGGATTGGCAACGACCATATCGGCAGGCAGGCGGTGTGCAAAGGTGCCTACCTCACGTGCCGTGCCGCAGGCTGAGGGCTGCCCCGTAAGGGAAAACGCTCCGTTGCCAGGCAGCGACTGTTTGCCCAGCAGCAAGTGCACCATATAAGCCTGTTCATTAACCCATGTGCCACGCTGGTGTTGGTTAAACCCCATCGTCCAGAAGCTGACCACTTTGCGTGATTCTTCGATGTAAAGATCCGCCAGTGCTTTCAGTTTGCGTTTGAATTCATCCAGAGGTTCATCTTCATCACCACGCGCTAGCTCAGCTACAAAATCAAGTGTGTAAGGCTCCAGACCCTTTTTGAAGTCCTCAAAAGTAATTAGCCAATGCTTGCCCGCACTGTTGCGATTTTTCTGCTCTACAGTCTCGCCAGGCTCTTTGCCTTGGGCGATGGCTTCTTCGCGCCCTAGCGTCATGCTCAATTCGCGGTCGTTGGTATCTTTTTCTGCCGCATATTCAAATTCATCTGAACCACGCAGTCCATAACCGATGTCAGTTGGCCCTGTCGCAAAAGCGCAATGCTTATTGACGAAATCCCAGTTCACCGCGTCGCGGCTTACAATTTCACGTGCGATATAGTTCAAGATCGCGAGATCAGTTTGCGGTTTGAATATGATTTCCATATCGGCAATATCTGATGTCCGGTTGCTCGCGGTGGTCAGATTGACGATACGTGCATTAGGATTATTCAGCCTGCGATCAGTTACACGAGTCCAAAGTATGGGGTGCATCTCCGCCATATTCGCGCCCCAAGAAATCATGGTATCTGTGAGTTCGATGTCGTCGTAATTACCTGCCGGTTCATCTATGCCGAAAGTTTGTATGAATCCGGCAACAGAAGATGCCATGCAGTGCCGAGCGTTAGGGTCGATGTTGTTGCTGCGAAAACCAGCTTTCATCAACTTGACCGCAGCGTAGCCTTCTTGCACTGTCTGCTGACCTGATGCAAAGAATCCAACGCCTGCAGGGCCTAGTTCTTTGTAATGACGTCTGAACTGGCTTTCCATCTCGTCGAATGCACGCTCCCAAGACACAGCGACAAAATCGCCATGCTTGTCGAACTTGCCATTCTTCATCCGCAGTAGCGGCTGGGTAAGCCTGTCCTTACCGTAGAGTATCTTGCTGTTAAAGTAACCTTTGATGCAGTTAAGACCACGATTCACTGGGGCATCTATATCCGCTTTAGTTGCAACGATTTTGCCCTTTTCTGTTGCTACCTGAATGCCACAGCCTACGCCACAAAAACGACATACTGCTTTATCCCAGCGCCATCCAGCTTCGGCGCTATTAGTTGCGGCATTTGCGATTTCACTCACAGGGATACCAACTGTCATTGCAGCGGCTGAAACCACCGTGCTTTGTTTAAGAAACTCGCGTCGTGATACTGTCATATACACCCCCGTTGTTAAGATTTATTCTCGATGTGTGTATTACTTTATCGCATTACCGCAATTGTGTGTATGAATTTTTTTCCTGAACAGGTCGCGAAATAGCGAAGTTAAAATATGGGGATAGACAAGATGCGTGAAAATTTCAATTCGAGTGGTTTCGGGTGCGGGATTTATACTGAGGTGACTGATGAGAGATTACCCTCAAGCTAGCAAGCGAACCGTTTTCGGGTCATAGCTCACTTCGGTAATCGACCCATCCTGAATGCACTGAACCGCTTTGTCAATAATATGCAGCGGCACTAGGAACCATTCCTTCGCCTTGATCGGTAAGTAAGGCTGATAGACTTTTCGCTTATGCTTTCTTCCCTTTGCATGTAATGGCTCCCTCGCCCCGCTTGCGGGGAGAGGGGCGCTTGACCGCTGCCGCCGTTGTCTTCGTATGCCGCGCAACACGCTTTTCCAGTTGCTCTATTTCCTGCAAGTCGGTCGCATCTGCTTCCAGCGCCTCGGTGGCGCGGCGATGGTGATCGAAGGTCTCGTAACGTGCGTGGGCGATGCTCACCATATCATCATGGCAAATCGAGCCGGAATTTTGCAAAACGGCCTGCCCGTTAAACGCCAGCATACCGTCCACATGCTTGCGCCAAAAATCCAGAGTGAGCTCGCTCTGCTGCTTCAATCTCAGTTCTGCCTGTTCCAGAAAAATAACGACCAGCCGATTAAGGGTGTCGACCTCATCTTCCGAGAGATAATTCTTGGCGATGACAACATCCTGCTTGCGCACGCGGGAGCCACTCCAGTGGGTGAGCGACATATTCGGATCTTCCGGATCTGCGCGCTTCACGATCAGCTCGGCGGCGGCGTGTCCAGTGGCGGCGAAAAGGAGCTTGTTCTGTACCTCGGCGAAAAATACTTGGGTCTCTGTTTCCGTGATACGGTAATCCGAACTCAGGGCAAAAAGGTCGCGGATTTTTTGATAAAAACGTTTCTCCGAAGCCCGGATCTCGCGGATGCGCTCCAATAGCTCGTCGAAATAATCCCAAGCCCTAGGGTTCTTGAGCCGCTCATCGTCCATGACGAAACCCTTCACCAGAAACTCCTTCAGGTGTCGGGTCGCCCACTGGCGAAACTGGGTGCCGCGTGGCGAGCGGATGCGGTAGCCGATGGCAAGAATAAGTTCGAGGTGGTAAGAAATAATGGCGCGCTGGACTTGCCGGCGCCCTTCGGTTTGAACTGTCAAGGATTCCTTGACAGTTGCCTCGGGGCTAAGCTCACCCTCTTCAAAAATGTTCTTGGCGTGGAGCGAGACGTTTTGCTTAGTGGTCTGGAACAGCTCGGCGATTTCAAGCTGGCTCAGCCAGATGCTGTTGGCCTCCACCCGCAGATTGATCCGGGTTAGGCCATCGTCGGAGGTGTAAATTAGCAAGTCGCTCATGCTTTCATTCTCCCCGACGATTTCGTCGCAGGCTTAGCCTTGGCCGCTGCCATCATCTTGGTATGTAACTCAAACAGTTTTTCCAGCCGCTCGGTGTCGTTTTTGAAACGGCGGCCGATATAGATACGCTCCAGATCTTGATGCGATTGGCAAATATGGCTTGCAAGTCCAACAGATTTAGATCAGGTTTTAACCCGAGTACGCCACCAGCTAAATCTGAAGTATTGTTGCTGCTGGTACGCAGGCGCTTGAGTGCGGTGTCCTTATTGCCGAATGCGGTCAGGAACGCGAACGGGAATTCCGCAGCGTCGAAGGGCTGAAGGACCAGATCCGATATGGCTTCCTCGATTTCTGCTGCATTCATGGGGCATTTTGCCTAAGTATGTTTTCAGCTCGTGTCAGTCCGTTGCACAGCGACTGGCATCGCATTTCGGTGGCTATTATAAACGGTTGTCCGTGAGGTATTGTGGTGTTTCACGATCTCGGTGGCGGGGGGCTTGGACATATATCTGCCCAATAACTGCAATTACATTGTACTGAAACAACTCAAGCGGGTCGCCAAGAATGTAAAAACAAAAAAGGACAATCCATTTCTGAATTGTCCTTTTTTGACTGTACTTAAAATTGTACTTCCCTACCCCGCCTTTAGTCTCGTTGAGACTCCTCTTGGGGACATTTAAGTACAGTGCAAATTAGCAAAAAACTGCTAAGTCGTCGTTTACTGGGGTGATCGACGGGGCTCGAACCCGCGACAACTGGAATCACAATCCAGGACTCTACCAACTGAGCTACGACCACCATTGAACTGGTATTGATTGGTGTGCCCGACAGGAATCGAACCTGTAACCCCCAGCTTAGAAGGCTGGTGCTCTATCCGGTTGAGCTACGGGCACAATTCTTTTCGGTGACCAATGCTTCTTACTACAAAACTTGGTCGGGGTGGAGAGATTCGAACTCCCGACATCCTGCTCCCAAAGCAGGCGCGCTACCAGGCTACGCTACACCCCGAAGAGGCGGCACTATACAGACCGCGCAGAAAAAAATCAATTTGGATTTTGTGTTTTTTTTATTATTAATGGAATTGCTAGCATCAAGTAGTACACCATCGACCATAAGGTGAGCAATGCAGCGATATAAATCAGCATTGTTCCCCAATACTTAGCTGAAACACCCAGTATGGTGTCTTGATAAAGTAGAAGGACGATCGCTAGCATTTGAAATGATGTTTTAATCTTGCCGATCATCGAAACTGCGATATTTTTGCTACTACCTAATTGCGCCATCCATTCACGCAGGGCAGAAATCGCGATTTCTCGACCAATAATGATAAAGGCGATGGCGGCATCCACGTAGCCCATTTTAACCAGCACGATGAGTGCAGCAGTTACCATGAGTTTGTCCGCAACGGGGTCAAGGAAGGCACCAAAGGCAGACGTTTGATTAAGTGTTCTGGCGAGGAATCCATCCAGCCAATCAGTAAATGAGGCCGCCATAAATAGAAGCGTGCCGACCATGTGCTTGTCGTTCAGGCTTAGTGTTGCATCTGGTAGGTAGAATATCGTGATGAATACGGGAATCATCACGATTCTGAACCAAGTCAGTAGATTCGGTATATTGAGCGGCATTATTAATGTAGGTGCTGGTAAATTTTCTCTGCAAGTGAGGGGCTAATTCCTTCAACCCCTGCCAGTTCTTCGATATTGGCTTGTTGAACGCCCTTCAGGCCGCCGAAGCGGGTCAGTAGGTTGCGCCGACGTTTTTCACCTACTCCTTCTATTTCTTCCAGCGATGAGGCTGTGCGAGCCTTACCGCGTTTGGCGCGATGACCAGTGATGGCGAAGCGATGAGCCTCATCGCGTACTTGTTGAATTAAATGTAGAGCATGGCTATCTGAGGGCAATTGTAGCGGCTTTTCTACGTCAGGTCGTAACAATTGTTCCATTCCCGGTTTTCGCTCTACACCTTTGGCAACGCCAAGCAGCGCAATATCGTTCAGGCCGAACTCATTCATTACTTCAATAGCTATTTTTAACTGCCCTGCGCCGCCGTCAATAAGAATTAGGTCGGGGCGCTTGCCCTCCCCCTTGTTTAGCTTCTGATAGCGCCTCTGCATTGCTTGGCGCGTGGCTGCGTAATCGTCGCCCGGTGTGATGCCTGTGATATTGAAACGACGATATTCCTGAGGACGGATTGCTAAGTCGTCATACACCACACAGGACGCTACTGTGGCTTCGCCCATGGTATGGCTTATGTCAAAGCACTCAATGCGCTTCAGGTCTGGCAGCGCCAATGTGTCGCGTAGTTCATTTAAGCGTAACGTTTGCCCGGCTTTTAATCCCGCTTGCTGACGCAAGGCCAGTAGCGCGTTGGATTCTGCCATCTCCAGCCAGCGTCGCCGTTCGCCAGTTACTGCATGGCGGATATGTACTTTGTGTCCAGCTTGTTCAGTTAAAACATGCTCTAGCGCTTTGTCATTAATCTCAATGCTAGTAACAATAAGGGGCGGAACACTTCGGTCTAAATAATGCTGAGCTAAAAATGCTTCCAACACTTCAACACTGTCTTGACCCTGTGCGTTCTGTGGAAAAAATGGTTTGTCTCCCAAGTGTCGCCCACCACGTACAACCGCGAGATTTAGGCACAGCGCGCCTTCCGATGCTACGACTGCAATGATATCGGTATTCGTATCACGTCCGCTTTCTACAAACTGCTTTTGCTGCACGGTATGCAGTGCTTGCAGTTGATCTCGCAACGCGGCTGCCTGTTCGTATTGCATGGTTTCAGCTGCGGCTTCCATCGCTTCTTGTAGACGTTTAGCCACTTCATCGAACTTGCCTAACAATAACAGCCCTGCGTTGCGCACATCGGTCGCGTAATCTTCGGCGCTAATAATGCCCACGCAGGAGCCGCTGCAGCGATGGATTTGATGCAATAGGCATGGGCGGGTGCGATTGTTAAATACGCTATCTTCGCAACTGCGTAAGCGAAAAACTTTCTGCAACAGGGCAATCGTTTCTTTGGCCGCATACGAATTTGGGTAAGGCCCGAAGTATTGATGTTGCTTCTGAGTGGCACCGCGATAATAGGCCACGCGTGGATGCTTATGCCCAGTCAGTACAATATATGGATAAGACTTATCGTCACGAAACAATATGTTGTAGCGTGGTTTTAAAGACTTTATTAAGTTGTTTTCCAGCAGCAATGCTTCAGCTTCAGAGCGCGTTACAGTGATTTCTATTCGTGCAATATGCGAAATCATCAAACGAATGCGTGGCGAAATATTCGTTTTCTGAAAATAGGAACTGACGCGTTTCTTTAATTGTCCGGCTTTGCCAACATACAAAATATCCCCTGCCGCATCTATCATGCGGTATACGCCAGGTAGTAACGGCAGCGATGCGACGAAGGATGCTATGTCGAACTTCGGCGGGGTGAGGCTGTCGCCCTCCTCTGTATTAGAAGGAACTTTCACATTAGATCCTTAAGCCCTGCTGCAAATGCGGTCGCGCCACCGTTGGCAGGGTGACGCACAGAACCTGCGGTTGGAATACCCATCTCGCGCAAAAGTCCTTCTGCTTTTTTGCCAACGGCGATGATTTTAGCCGATGGAAATACTGCTATGAGGAAGCGCAAAGCGGGTTCACCGAGACTGATCTCGGACGGAGTAGGCGTTCTGTTCGACCATAAGTTATCCGCGCGATGCGGATGGAGTTGCAAAGCATTCCAAAGGATTGTGCGCTCCTCTATTCCAAGTCGATAGAGTGTCTTCCAAACGATAGTTGCCGATGGCTCGGAGAATGGCAATCGTCTGGTTGAAAGACGGTTAGATAATGCAGGGATGCGCGGAATTACGCCTTCGCCTAACAAGCGTTCACTGGTAAAGGCGACTCCGCTGTAGCGGCATCCTGCGTAGCCCGGCGCTTCTCCTGCCAGTATAAATTCTGGATCGCAGTCTAGGTGAAGTGATAGGCGAGCCAGCTTCTCGGCTGGGCCATTAGTCTCGCTATCATGTGGGCAAGGATCTTTCCAGGGGTTGAAAAGCCCGCTTAAGCCAGATGGAAGTGTGTCGACAAGCTGGCTGGCGAGCGATAAATTTGGCATTAAGCCTGTTCCGCTAGAAAATATCATTTGAAATCATTTAGAAGTAAGAGCAGAATTGTAACTGTAATGGGAATATGCTTCATCCCATGTTTTAATTTGCAGGTCGCAGTATTTTAGAGGAGTCATTATCATGGACGTTAATACAGTATCTCCAGGTAGCTACAATTCGCCATCGATTCAGCCTCAGTCTCAGATTCAAGCTCAGCGTGCGCCTGAAAAAACCAGAGAGGCCAAGCCTGAAGAAACAACCCCTCCTTCCCCTGAGCGCTCTTCAGCTACAGTAAACACAAGTGGGCAAACAGTGGGACAGTTCGTTAATATCAAAGCTTAGGCATTCTATATACCCCTTCGTCCTTTTATCTCTGTTGCAGAATAGATTTAATAAGTTGCGAACAACAAAGGCCAAGAAATTCACTTGGCCTTTTTGTTATTTTAACTAAGCTCACTTAACAAAAGTGAGTTTAGATTGGAACGGATGCTTGCATTGGGCGAGAAAGCGGCGGGCTTAAAGTCGGCCATAGCTGCCAGCAGCCACTTGTTGGCGCATTTAGAAGTCACATATTTCCCCATTAACTAGCTGCTCACTTATCTTTGGCGGACTGGCTCTAACTTTTGGATGATTTGCCAAAATTTGTCTTAATGTCCTGACCGCGCCATAGGCTCTTACAACAATTTTTCTCTGAAGTTTGAATAGTTCTTGATCAAAAGAATCAGCGTTAACTTTGTGCGCTGGCTTTTGGCGGCTTTTACGAACCATGCTAAAGGTTGATATCATATCTTCAATTAGTTTCAGGTCTGCGGGCTTGAAATGCTTTTTAATCCACGCATCAAGGATTTGTATAGTACCTTTAAGCTTTACGACGATTTTCCCATCGCCCCGTTCTTCCTCACTTTCCAGCCCCACGTCGTCTGCAAAGAATTTTTTGTTGATGTTGTCGGACATCATTTTGTCTAATAACAGCATGAAATCATTAAATTCAGCCTGCGTAGGGCGTAGCAGAACGCCAAACTTTCTGGGCGTTTCTTTATCGTAGCTATTGTGAAAGAGCGCGGGCTTTCCGATCAATACACTCATTTCATTAATTATTCTTAATTCTTCTGTAAATGCTCTGTAAATAGACATTCGAGAGTTCCATGAACCCAATATCATTGAAGCGTGGTAGTCAGGGTGTAGCTTAATATCTCCTTGTACTTCCTTTGCCGCCCAAACCTTCTGATGCTCAGGGCTAAGATTCCCTAGGTATCGCAAAAACACTGCGACATATCTATTTTGATCATCGTCATAGGCAAAGCCAAATGTTTCAAGGTGTATCTGATTATGTTCTGGAACACTATCAGATTCGAAATACTCATCAGTGATGCATATTTGCCCTTGGATGGAGTCGGTGCTATATGAATAGCGCGGATCGTTTCGGTAATCTTCCAAAACTGACAACTCAAAAGTTCTAAAATCGAGCTGACCAGCACCTTTGGCCAGCTCCATTTTGTAGGGCGCTTCACTATATTCAGCTAACTTCTCCGAGCTAGCCAACCTTTTTTCATGAGGGTATAGGCATATGTGACTGGGATATTCTGTTTTATCGAATCCCTCAAGTACTTTATCTTTTGGAATTTTTGAAAAAGCTCTTATGTGCGTCTGCCCCTCAAAGCGAGCAGTCAAAATTTCATCTTCTATAGCCTGCCGAACCGAAGCTTTAAAATTTGCATCGTTAATTTCGAAGATGCCTTCCAATCCATAAATTGGCACTCCATTGAAGCCGCCTAATGAAAAATATTTTTCTTCTACAACAGAGTATAGTTCTTCGATCATCTCATTATTCCTACACTTGCTTGGGTGCTAATAGTTATTGTAGAGCCCCCATGGGGCCGGACATTTTTTAATATAGAAACAAGCATTTTAACCCCATAGCCTTATGATTCTTGAATCGCCCCTGATTCACTAGACACTTTTGTCCGCTATCGTGCATACAGTAGCCGCTGGTGACTGGGGCATAAAACTTCCGCTCACCGCAATACAATTACTCAGTAAAGTCAGTAGATTGATACGCTGGACCGTCGTCACTACTCAAACAAATGCCTTTATAGAATCCTAGGCCTACCCATTAAAAAACCCCGCAGAAGCGGGGTTTTTTAATGCACAACAACTAAGCCTTATTCAGCCTCAGGAGCAGGTGCGGCAGGAGCAGCTTCAACAGGAGTTTCTTCCAGTGGAATCAATGCTTTCATGCTTAAACGCATGCGTCCCTTTTCATCAGCTTCCAGCACTTTTACTTTAACGATCTGACCCTCTTTAAGGTGATCTGACACATTTGCAATGCGCTCGTTAGAGATTTGCGAGATGTGTAGCAAGCCATCTTTGCCAGGCAAGACGTTTACGATTGCACCGAAGTCCAATAGTTTAACTATTGGACCTTCATATGTTTTACCTACTTCAACTTCAGCGACAATATCTTCAATACGCTTCTTAGCCACTTCACCGGCTTCGCCGCTCACGCAAGAGATTGTGATAATACCTTCTTCGTCAATGTCGATGCTCGTACCCGTTTCTTCGGTCAGTGCACGAATAACAGCGCCGCCTTTACCGATAACGTCACGGATTTTCTCAGGATTGATCTTCATTTTGATCATGCGTGGAGCATGCTCAGAAACTTCTGGACGAACAGTTGGCATAGCTTCAGCCATGATGCCGAGAATATGTATGCGGCCTTCACGTGCTTGAGTCAATGCGACTTTCATAATCTCTTTAGTGATGCCGTTGATCTTGATGTCCATTTGCAGAGCAGTAATGCCGTGCTCGGAACCTGCCACTTTAAAGTCCATGTCTCCCAGGTGATCTTCATCACCCAGAATGTCGGTCAATACTGCAAAGCGGTTACCATCTTTAATCAAGCCCATTGCGATACCCGCAACATGATTTTTAACAGGTACACCCGCATCCATCAACGCTAAACAACCGCCGCAGACCGAAGCCATTGAGCTAGAGCCATTTGATTCGGTGATTTCAGACACCACACGCATTGCGTAGCCGAACTCATCTTCTTTAGGCAACACGGCGATCAGCGCGCGCTTAGCCAAACGTCCGTGACCGATTTCGCGGCGCTTAGGCGTACCTACACGGCCTGTTTCACCTGTAGAGTAAGGAGGGAAGTTGTAATGCAGCATGAAGCGGTCAGTGTACTCACCCTGTAGCGCATCAATCTTTTGCGAATCACGCATGCTGCCCAATGTAGCGACAACCATTGCTTGAGTCTCGCCACGGGTAAACAGTGCTGAGCCGTGGGTGCGTGGTAAAACGCCAGTACGAATAGTGATAGGACGAACGGTGCGTGTATCGCGACCATCAATACGTGGCTCACCGCTGAGGACTTGTCCACGCACGATCTTTGCTTCCAATGAACCAAATAGCTCACTAAGAAGATTTTTGCTTGCGTCTGCGAATTCAGCAGTTAGGGCTTCAAACACACTGCGACGAATTGCATTAACTTGTACAGTACGTGCTTGTTTTTCGCGAACTGCATAAGCAGCTTGAAGCTCTGATTCAGCCAATTCTGCCAGCTTAGCGATCAAGTTGTCATCCTGTGCAGCTGGAGTCCAGTCCCATGCATCTTTGCCAACAGCATCAGCCATTTCATTAATAGCATCGATAACAACTTGCATTTGCTCGTGGCCGTATACAACTGCTCCCAACATAACCTCTTCGGAGAGTTCTTGAGCTTCTGACTCAACCATTTGCACTGCTTGAACCGTACCTGCAACAACCAAGTCCAACTGAGACTCTTTGAGTTCGTCAGCGGTTGGGTTTAATAGATACTCACCATTCAGGTAACCTACACGAGCTGCCCCAATCGGGCCGTCGAAAGGAATACCGGATATAGCCAACGCTGCGGACGCGCCGATCATTGCTAGAATGTCGGAGTCAATCTGGCTGTCGGATGAAATCACGGTCGCCACGATCTGCACTTCGTTGTAAAAACTTTCAGGGAATAGCGGACGCAATGGACGGTCAATCAAGCGAGATGTCAGAATCTCTTTTTCGCTCGGACGGCCTTCACGTTTAAAGAATCCACCAGGGATTTTTCCGGCAGCATATGTACGCTCTTGATAATCAACAGTTAGAGGGAAAAAATCTTGCTCTGCTTTGGCATTTTTTGCGCCAACAACAGTAACTAGCACAACTGTATCATCAAGGCTAACTAGTACAGCACCAGTTGCTTGGCGTGCTACTTCGCCTGTTTCTAATGTCAGTTGATGCTTGCCGTAGCTAATCGTTTTCTTATAGTGACTCAAGGTGGACCTCTCTTGGAATGACATGGCGCGATTACGCCGGGTATGAATAACAACGACTAAAACGACGCGGGCCGCATATGCGACCCGCTGTCTGTATTACTTGCGCAAAGATAAGCGCTTAATGAGTTCACTATAGCTCGCTACATTTGTGCGCTTGAGATAATCAAGCAACTTGCGGCGACGGCTAACTAAACTCAATAGACCACGACGTGAGTGATGATCTTTTTTGTGTTCTTTAAAATGCTCGGTCAAATATGTGATTCTCGCAGTGACTAGTGCCACTTGAACTTCTGGGGAACCTGTGTCGCCAGTAGTTCTTTGATAATCGGCCACGATTTGCGATTTTTGTGCCGTAGTTATAGACATTTATTTCCTCTCCAGTTAAAAGAGCGGCATTCTACCCTTTAATGGGTTAGTGATTCAAGTTAATTCAACAGTTTGAATGCAAAAGGCTAGCGGCTTTTTTTGCTACGCTGGACAAAAGTCTGCTGGGTGAGAGTCGAGTTCCTTCTAGCTCCCCTAGCCCCACGAATTTTCCATCGGAGTACAAGCGAAGTTTTCCTTGCGGCAAAGCCAAGCTTTTTCCTAGGCGTTGCCCCTGTGCCATACGCTGTAATTCGACAGCATCTAACTCAAGACTGGGTAATTCTTGCAACATGCAATCCACTGGCAGCATGCACGCATCACGTTGTGCATCATCCATCTCTTCGAATTGCGTCAATGTGTATGCATTTGCCAAGTCAAAACGTGCAATTGCGCTTCTACGTAGCGCGATCAGATGCCCGCCGCAGCCAAGCGCTTTGCCAATGTCTTCACCCAAAGTGCGCACATAAGTCCCTTTGCTACAACGCACTACGATATCTAGTTCGTTATTCTCTAAGCGCGCCATGCGCAAATCGTGGATATATACATCACGTAAAGGACGTTCGATTGTCTCGCCGTTACGAATGTATTCATAAAGGGGTTTGCCTTTATGCTTAAGGGCACTATACATGGGGGGAAGCTGTTGGATTGCACCACAAAAACTTTGCAATACTGCGAGAACTTGTTCTTCAGTAATGCAAACTGGAAGGGTTTCAATAACCTCACCCTCTGCGTCACCTGTCGTGGTGGTCTGGCCTAAACGTATGGTTGAGTGATAGGTTTTGTCTGCATCCAGCAGGCCCATTGAGAATTTTGTTGCTTCACCAAAACATATGGGGAGCAAGCCGCTCGCGAGAGGATCGAGCGTGCCTGTATGTCCGGCTTTTTCTGCTTGAAATAAGCGCCGGACTTTTTGCAATGCGATGTTAGAGCTTAGCTCCAGAGGCTTGTCAAAAAGAAGTACGCCGTCGAGCGGGCGCCATGTACGAAGCATAGAACGAGATTTAGTTTTTGCTGTCGCTTGCGACGGCTTGATCAATCAATTGGGATAAATGTGTGCCACGTTCAATGGATACATCATAGACGAAATGTAGTTGCGGAATGGTACGCAGCTTCATGGCATGAGCCAATTGGCTGCGTAAAAATCCAGACGCGCGTTCCAAGCCTTCTTGCAACTGTTTGCTAGAGCCATCAAGCGTGGTGTAAAACACCTTGGCATGGGAATAATCTCTAGTGACCTCTACTCCCGTAACCGTCACCTTCTGCACTCGAGGGTCTTTAAGCTCAAGGCGAATTAGTCCCGCCAACTCGCGTTGAATTTGCTCTGCAATTCGATCTGTTCTAGCGTAATCCTTAGCCATTACAATACGCGTGCGACCTCAATGATTTCGTATACTTCAAGCTGATCGCCTACTTCTAAGTCATTGAAGTTGCGTAAAGATAAACCACACTCAAAGTTAGATTTAACTTCCTTTATATCATCCTTGAAGCGCTTGAGAGAGTCCAGTTCGCCAGTATGGATCACTACGTTATTGCGCAATAGGCGAACTAGTGAACCGCGTTTAACCATACCTTCGCTGACATAACATCCGGCAATTGTACCGATCTTGGAGATGGTAAATACCTGACGTATCTCCACCATACCGATAATGCTTTCTTTTTGGTCTGGAGCCAACATGCCCGATAGCGCTGCTTTAATCTCATCGACCATGGCATAGATAATGTTGTAGTAACGCATATCCACACCGGAAGATTCAGCCAAACGTCGTGCAGTTACATCAGCTCTTGAGTTAAAGCCAATCACAATTGCTTTGGAGGCTAGTGCCAAGTTGATATCTGACTCGGTGATTCCACCTACTGCACTGTGAATAATGTTGACTTTGACTTCATCGGTAGAAAGTTTCTCCAATGCGCCGGCGATTGCCTCGCAGGAGCCTTGTACGTCAGCCTTGATAATTAGAGACAGAGTGCGTACTTCGCCTTCAGCCATCTGCTCAAACATGTTTTCCATCTTGGCAGCTTGTTGCTTAGCCAGTTTCACATCGCGGTATTTACCTTGACGGAATAATGCAATTTCACGTGCTTTCTTTTCATCCGCCAATACAAGGAAGTCGGCTCCAGCCACTGGAACTTCCGATAAGCCTTGGATTTCCACAGGGATAGATGGACCAGCTTGAGTAATGGTTTTGCCATTTTCATCGATCATTGCACGGACACGCCCAGATACTGCTCCAATCAACACGGCATCACCGCGCTTGAGCGTTCCTGATTGTATGAGCATGGTCGCGACAGCACCCTTACCTTTATCGAGGCGGGCTTCGATCACAATACCTTTTGCAGGAGCATCCTTAGCAGCTTGCAATTCCAGCAATTCTGCTTGCAACAACACAGCTTCCAGCAGGGAATCAACCCCCTGCCCTGTTTTTGCGGACACTTCTACGATCATGGTGTCACCACCCCAATCTTCAGGTACGACACCCTCTGTCACCAATTCCTGACGTACACGTTCAGAATTAGAGTCAGGTTTATCAATTTTAGTTACCGCCACTATGATAGGTACACCCGCTGCTTTAGCGTGATGAATCGCTTCGCGAGTCTGAGGCATTACCCCGTCGTCGGCTGCGGCTACCAGAATAACGATGTCCGTAACTTTTGCACCACGTGCACGCATAGCGGTAAACGCTTCGTGCCCAGGTGTATCTAGGAAAGTGATCATGCCGCGTGGTGTATCGACGTGGTATGCACCGATGTGCTGTGTAATACCACCAGCCTCGCCGGAAGCGACACGTGAGCGACGAATGTAATCCAGCAAAGAAGTTTTACCGTGGTCAACGTGTCCCATCACTGTAACAACAGGAGCGCGTGGCTCTAGAACTACGTCTTTGTGATCGCCAGCATCAACTAAGTAGGCATCAGGATCATCAGGCTTGGCGGGTTTAGCGACATGTCCCAATTCCTCAACCACAATCATCGCGGTTTCTTGATCCAGCACTTGATTGATGGTAACCATGCTGCCCATTTTCATCAGTGCTTTAATGATCTCAACTGCTTTTAGGGACATTTTCTGTGCTAGTTCAGATACGCTAATCGTTTCTGGAACCATTACTTCTTGTACGATAGCCTCTGTAGGCAGAGAGAAAGCATGCTGCTGCGATGAGTCATCATTTTTGCCATGCTTGTCGTGACGACCTCCTCGCATTGAACTGCCAGAGCGCGTACCCACGCCAGCACGGGCATCAACATTGCGAGATGGCGGACGTTTTTTATGACCCGCCTGATCCCATGGGCTATTCTTTTCTGCAACTTTATCAACCTTTTTAGGCTTTATTACTTTATCCCCAGGGCGCAAGGTCGGCTTATGCAATGTTCCATCTGCCTTGGGAGCCGCTGCAGGAGCTGGAGCAACAACAGGTGCTGGAACAGGTTTTTTGCGAAGTATTACTGGCGCGCCAATCATTGGCGTATCAGCCGCTGGCGCAGCAACCACTGGCGCAACTTCTGCTGCAACCACGGGCACAACTTCTGCAACAGCTACCGGAGTTGCAACTACTTCGACTGCCTCAGTCTCAGCCGGAGTCGCTTTACGCTTAAGGCGATCTTGTTTTACCTGAATCTCTGCTGCCTGACGCGTTGCCAATTCAGACTGAAGACGAGCCTCTTCTTTACGTGCGCTCATTTCATCCGCGTTTACGACTTCGACAGGAGTCTCTGCTACGACGGCAACAGGAGCTTCTATTATTTCTTCGCTAGGCGTTGGGGCTACGGTACGTTTTTTACGCACTTCAACTTGAATTGTGCGAGATTTCCCGTTGCTGTCAGATTTCTTAATAGCGCTGGTTTCACGTCGCACGAGCGTGATTTTGCTTTTTCCGCTGCCGTGAGCACCACGCAAATGTTCTAGCAATTGCGACTTATCTTGTTCTGATACAGGGTCAGTATCCTGCTTCTTGACGACCCCAGCCGCCTGCAATTGTTCCAGCAACAGCTCAACTGGCAGACCCAGCTCACCAGCGAATTGAGCTACATTCATTTTTCCCATTGCGATCCCTTAACCCCAAAAACCAGACAAACTCGTCTATAAATATGTTTACTTACACATCACAAAGCCATTATTCGAACCATGGTGCACGTGCAGTCATGATTAACTCATTGGCGCGATCTGCGCCCATTCCTGTCATCTCTACTAATTCTTCACCGTCCAGATCGGCAAGCTGCTCTTGTGTCCCAACACCCTTACCAGCCAAGATACGTGCAGTCTCTTCATCAATGCCTTCGATTTTAAGCAAATCTTCGATATTGTGCTCGACCTGCTCTTCGTTAACTATAGCTGCTGTCAATAATGAATTACGAGCACGGCTACGCAGCTCATTTACGGTAGCCTCATCAAAGGACTCTATTCCCAGCATTTCATCAAGAGGCACGTAGGCTACTTCTTCCAAAGTATTAAAACCTTCCTGCACCAGAATGTCCGCAACTTCCTCGTCCACATCCAGCTTTGCCACAAACAAGTCACGAATTATCGAAAATTCCTGCTCGTTTTTCTCTGATGACTGTTCAACAGTCATCAGATTAATTTCCCAACCCGTCAGTTCACTAGCCAGACGCACATTCTGCCCGCCGCGACCAATAGCTTGAGCTAGATTTTCATCTTCAACCACTACATCCATGCTGTGGCGCTCTTCATCGACTACGATGCTAGTAACTTCAGCTGGCGCCAATGCATTAATGACACCTGTTGCCGGGTCTTCTGACCACAAAATAATATCTACGCGTTCACCAGCCAACTCATTGGTTACGGCTTGCACACGTGAGCCACGCATTCCGACGCAGGTGCCGATAGGATCAAGGCGTTGATCATGTGAACGCACTGAAATCTTGGCACGTGAACCTGGATCGCGCGAAGCGCTTACAATCTCCAATAGCCCCTCTTCGATTTCCGGCACCTCTAGCTCAAACAGCTTGGTGAGGAACTCAGGGGTAATACGCGACAAAATAATTTGCGGGCCGCGAACTGTGCGGTCAACACGTAACAAATAGGCACGAACTCGGTCGCCGACGCGTAAATTTTCCTTCGGGATCATTTGATCACGAGGCAACAACGCTTCAATTTTGCCGAATTCAACAATGGCATTGCCACGCTCAATACGCTTGATCGTACCTGACACTAGATGCTCGCTGCGCTCCATAAAGTCAGCCAGAATTTGCTCGCGCTCTGCATCACGGATTTTCTGAAAAATCACTTGCTTCGCTGCTTGCGCACCAATCCGTCCGAAATCAACTGACTCAAGCGGCTCTTCGATAAACTCTTCCAGCTGAATTTCTGCATCCTGCTTTTGCGCTTCAACTAGCTTGATATGCAAATCTGGAGTTTCAAAAGTCTCGTCATCAGTAACTTCCCAACGACGGAAAGATTCGAATTCACCCGTCTCCCGATCGATGCTGACACGAACATCAGCCTCTTCATCAGCAAAACGCTTCTTGGTTGCGGAAGCCAATGCCGACTCCAAAGCACCAAATACGATGTCCTTACCCACGTTTTTTTCACGCGCCAAGGCATCTACCAACAACAGAACTTCACGACTCATCACAGTCTCCAACCATTCAAGCCACTTACACTATGCAAGCGACGAAGTTATTCAAATTTTAAAACACAGGCACCAAATTTGCCTTGTCTAAATTGGCCAGCTCAATTGCAATTGAGCTGCCCTCCACGTCCAACTGCAATACTCCATCTTGAACTTCGCCCAAGATGCCTACGAATTTTTTACGTCCATCTACTGGGGCGCGCAATTTTAGCTGCACTTTTTGTCCCGCAAAGCGAGCAAAGTCAGCCACTTTCTTTATGGGTCGATCCAACCCTGGCGACGACACTTCCAGTCGCCCATAGTCAATACCTTCAACTGTAAACAAGCGGATGAGTTGATGACTTACACGCTCACAATCTTGAATAGCAATCCCGTCTGGCTTGTCCATATAAACCCGCGTCAAACCGCGAGCCGACATCTCAAGAACAACCAGCTCATAGCCCATGCCATTCAGCGTCGTTTCTACAAGCTTCTCTACATCCATATTTCAGCACCCACAAATAAAAAACGGGCTCGAAGCCCATCTCATTTACATAACGGCGCGGATTATAGCAAATATAAGCCACTTTGAAAACAACTCAATGAATATATTGAAACAGGAAGACGCAAATTGAATTTAATACAGACCCACCAAATTTGGTGGCGTCCCCAACGAGATTCGAACTCGTGTCGTCGCCGTGAAAGGGCGGTGTCCTAGGCCTCTAGACGATGGGGACTAAAGGGCTTTTTTGAAGCTTTACATCTTAACACATTGCTACAACTTTGAAGCTTTACCACTTGAAGTATTACTGCAATCTTCTGGTGGAGATAAGCGGGATCGAACCGCTGACCTCTTGCATGCCATGCAAGCGCTCTCCCAGCTGAGCTATACCCCCCGAAAGAGAGCGCGCATTATAATGATCGACCCCTGCCTTGTAAAGCTACTTTAGCGATTTTTTTATAAATGATTCGCAATGCGAGCCAATACTAGTTCGCGAGTAAATAGTACTGTTAAAGCATCCACGGATGGAGCTTGTGTTTGGCCCACCAACATCACACGTAAAGGCATCGCAATTTTTGGCATTTTTAAACCATGTTTAGCAATTAGCTCTTTAATAAGCGCTGCAATCGCGCTGGCTTCCCAGGTGACGCTAGACACACGTTCAGCGAACTCACGCAATGCAGGCAGGGCTTCGGCGGTCAGCTGGGCTTCCAGCAGGACAGGATCGGGATGCAAGTCGACATAAAACACCTCGGCTGCATCAGCCAATTCATTCAGGGTGGAAACACGTTCTTTATACAAGCCTAAGATATCATCCAGAACCGGGCTTTCGCTTACCTTAATACCTCGTGCGATAAGGCGTGGACGTACCAATTCAGCCAAGCGAGCATTCGGTGTCGCTTTCAAATAATGATTGTTCAGCCAATTTAACTTTTCCGTATTGAATTGCGCCGCAGAGGGAGTGATATGGTCAAGATCGAACCATTCGCAGAATTGTGCGACTGAAAACACTTCATTATCGCCATGCGACCAGCCTAAACGAGCCAGATAATTAATCACTGCCTCCGGCAAGTAACCGTCCTCGTCATATTGCATCACACTGACTGCCCCATGTCGCTTGGAAAGCTTCTGACCATCATCGCCGAGAATCATAGAAAGATGTGCGTAGCTTGGCACTGTTGCGTTTAACGCTTTTAGAATATTAATTTGACGCGGTGTGTTGTTGACATGATCGTCGCCTCGGATAACCTGAGTGATGCCCATATCCAAATCGTCAACTACCACACAAAAATTGTATGTCGGCGTGCCATCTGAGCGCGCGATGATGAGGTCATCTAGTTCGCTATTTTGAAATTCGATATGGCCTTTAACCATATCTTCCCATTCCACAATCCCATTATCAGGATTTTTGAAGCGCACCACGGGCTTTACCCCTTCTGGAATGACTGGCAGTGACTTGCCTGCCGCTGGTCGCCAGCGACCGTCATAACGAGGCTTCTCGCCGTTTGCACGCTGAGATTCGCGTAATACATCTAATTCTGCTGGTGTGGTGTAGCAAAGATATGCCTGCCCCTCCGCGATCATTTTCGCGATCACTTCTTTATAACGAGGCATACGACTCATTTGATAGAACGGGCCTTCATCGTAATTTAGGTTCAGCCAATTCATTCCGTCTAGAATAGCTTGAACTGCTTCAGGTGTAGAACGTTCCACATCGGTATCTTCGATACGCAATACAAACATGCCACCATGTTTACGTGCGTATGCCCATGAAAATAAAGCGGTGCGCGCACCGCCGATGTGCAAATATCCAGTGGGACTAGGGGCGAAACGGGTACGTACAGTCATGATCTATGCCAAAAATGAAAGCACGTATTTTACGCTAGACACTGGCAGCAGTGAGACACAAATTGGTTTGAATGAAACACACATGATAAATGCGTGGCCTCAATTAGGCACTATGCAGCGTGTTAAAGCCCTTCTGTTTACTAGTTTCGCTATCAATGAATAGTGAACAAGCGATTAAAGCTGGCTCTATCTAAGATTCGCGCCACTAAATCATTGGGATTAAATAGATGTAGCGATGCCTTACGAAGCTGAACATGCTGGCGAAGCACCAGTAGCATTCCTAAAGCGGAGCTATCAATGTATGTTACTTCCGCGAAGTTAAGGTCAATATGATCCACATTCAAGTTGTTCAATACTTGCTTGTAGGCAAACTCAAAACTTGCCAGCCCAGAGAATGAAAAACCCCCCTTCAAATGGAGCGTAGCTGCCCTATCTAAAATTGCCGTGTCGACGTGTAAATTATTGTTCATAATCAATGCCTCATCTGAGATCTCTCCCTCATGTAAAGTTGCTGCTAGCTTATGTGCCTCAAAATTGTGATGTGCTTGGAATTACGCTTTCACCATTATTACTTGTATCCGTTTTCTTCATTAATAGTCCGAGGTCAGCGCTTGCCATTGGTCTGGCGTAATAAAACCCCTGCACTTCATCGCAATGATTGCGTTTTAGGAGGTCTGCTTGTTCCAACGTTTCCACGCCTTCCGCTATCACCTTAAGATTCAATCCATGCCCCATCGCTACAATGGCTTTTACGATGCCATCGTCATTGACACCTAGCTGATAATCTCGAACGAACGATTGGTCGATTTTGAGCTTATCAATGGGGAATCGTTTCAGGTAACTTAGTGATGAATAACCGGTACCGAAGTCATCAATGGAGATTTTCACTCCGATTGCCCGTAGCTCCTTAAGAACTGCAATGGTTTCCTCCTCGTCATTCATCGCAATGTTTTCCGTGATCTCCAGTTCAAGGAACTGAGGCGCGAGATCGGTTTCTTCCAGCACTTTTTTGATGGTTGGCACAAGACTAGTTTGCCGAAACTGGATAACAGACAAATTGACCGCGACGCATACCGGCGGGAGGCCCGCATCTTGCCAGTGCTTATTCTGAATACATGCTGTCCGTAACACCCATTCTCCGACAGGAACAATTAATCCTGTTTCTTCGAGGATGGGAATAAACTTGCCTGGAGGAATTAACTCCCCTCCTTTGGGCTGCCAACGCAGCAGAGCCTCCATACCGATTATTTGGCCAGTAGTAAGGTTGAATTGAGGTTGATAATGAAGGACAAACTCTTGATGAGCTAAGGCACGATGCAAGGCGCTACCTAAAATCAGATGATCTTTACTATGATCGTCCATTGCTGATTGATATACTTGGCAATTTTCTGCCCCACTAGTCTTGGCATCATGTAATGCAGACTCCGCGTTCCTTAATAAATCGTCCCATACCTGTCCGTCTCCTGGATAAAAACTCACTCCGATACTGACCTTGATGAATAACTCATGCCCTTCAATCTGAAATGCTTCAGCCATGCTGTAGTGAATATTTTTTGCGACTTCCTCTGCCTGTGACGGCTCCTTTACCTGTGTTACAACAGCCACAAATGTATCGGCACCAAGCCTCGCCACAAAATCATTTTCTTTGAATATCACCCGAAATCGCTCAGCCATGCCAACCAGCACTTTGTTGCCCGCCCACATGCCTAGCGACTTAGTGACTTGCCTGAAGCGATTTATGTCGATCAGAAACACAGCAAAGGATTGAGTGCGTTCTTTATCCGTCACCTTCGCCGCAAGATATTCAAATAAATGATCTCGATTCGGCAAGCCAGTCAGGCTATCGTAATGCGATACTTTGCGCAGGCTCTCTTGACTTACTTTGAGATCCTTGCGCATTGTTGCTTGATCTAACTCTCTTCTTACTGCCGGTACCAACCTGGATAAATTATCTTTGCGAATAAAATCTTTTGCGCCATTTTTCATCGCATTGACGGCTAGCTCATCCGTAATCCCGCCGGAAACGATGATAAAAGGCACTTCCCCGGCGATTCCTCGCACATATTTAAGTGCAGACATTGAATCCAGCGCTGGCAAATTATGGCCACAAATCACAACGTCCCAAAATTCTCGCTTTAACGCATCCTTAAGTGCCTCGACCGTTTCGACGCGTTCGTAAATGACGGAGATTCCACCTTCACTCAGCTCATTGCAGATCAGTACGAAGTCATCCTCAAAATCTTCAATTACCAACACTCGAAATTGTTTTATTACTGAATTCATCATTCCCCCTAACGGCCTAACCCAGAAATTGCTCCTGCAATCGCTCCGAGAGCCAGTGTTTTCATCACTGCTCCGCGCTTGACCGCTTCTTTTGGCATACCATATACAACACAGCTTTGCTCATCCTGCCCAATCGTGTGAGCTCCTTCATTACGCATTTCAAGCAAGCCATTCGCACCATCGTCACCCATGCCGGTCATGATGATGCCCAACGCGTTCTTCCCCGCCGCTTTAGAAACTGAACGGAACAGCACATCCACCGAAGGGCGATGTCGACTCACGGGGGGGCCATCCACAATTTCGACGTGATATTGCGTACCATTACGCTTCAGCAGCATGTGCCGACCGCCGGGTGCAAGCAAGGCCAGTCCGGGCATGACACGATCTCCATTTTTAGCTTCGCGCACTTCTATCTGACAGACACCATTGAGGCGAGCAGCAAACGTTCCGGTAAATTTTTCCGGCATGTGCTGCACAATGACGATGCCGGGACTAATCTTAGGTAAGGCAGTCAATACCAATTCCAATGCCTGCGTCCCCCCTGTAGAGGTACCGATAGCGACAACGTGTTCAGTAGTGCCAACCATGGAGTGATTGGTATGCGTTGCAGCAGAAAGAATTACATCCGCCGAAAGTTTAGGGCTTGGCGTACTCAATGTAGGCTGCGGTACAAGTTTGCGAGCATTGGCATGCGATGCCGCTTTGATAGTGCTAATCAGATCATTAGACGAATCCTCTAGGAATCGCTTTACACCGAGCTTTGGTTTAGTAATGATTGAAAATGCACCCGCTTGCAGGGCTTGCATCGTAATAGAAGCCCCCTTTGCAGTGAACATCGAGCAGATCACCACCGGAGTCGGACGCTCCGCCATAATTTTCTTCAGAAAAGTAATGCCATCCATACGTGGCATTTCTACATCCAGCACAATGACATCTGGCCATTGCACACGCATGCGTTCCATTGCGAATAGCGGATCTACCACCGCGCCAATTAACTCAATTGAAGGTTCCTGAGCCAATGTAGCTGATAGCACCTGACGCACCACAGCGGAATCATCTACGATTAATACTTTTATAGTGCGCATAGCATTCCATTCGTGTCGTTAGCGACAATCGGTGGCTGATAGCGCCAGACATGTCCGTTCCAAATATCGAAATAATATTGCGGTGACCTACGGCTAGAGAAATTACTACGCTGCTAGCAAAAGTTTTCAAGAAACGCATTTCATACTTCGCTCAACTCGCCGCATATGCCTTTACGAAGGTATTCATCATGAAGTATTTGAAGCAACTAAAATATCAGACGAGACTTAATATCTCCGTAGGAAAGACGTCCAATATTCACTAGGAAATTTCCTACAAAATCTCAGCGTTAAAAAATATCTATCTCAACAAAGCTGGAGACGCTTTTATTGTTATTGCTTAAAATCACTTATAAGCATTTCACCAAGAGCCCAAAAACCCCAAGGTCAGCTCGCGCGTGAAACATGTCTTAGGGCCACTGGTGCAGATGGGCGGACACTGCGCACGCACGATTGGCTTGCTGCGAGAAAATTAAAATCAGGATGATGAATCTGGTTTACAAGATGATGCGTCAGATACAGCTATCCAAACGAACAGGGAAAGTTTCGCCTGCAATCGCATGAAAAGCATGAATTGACTAAGACGCTAGTATGATTGCAGCCTGAAATACTTCCAATTGTTGGCACTTGGGATGTCAGGACAAAAAAACTTAGCAATTCGCATTTCGGGTATGTGAAAAACCAATGTGAAAAACCAATTATTAGACGTTCCCGTCAGACAATATAAGCTGATACTAAAATTGGAAACTGGTGGAGGGAGGAATTCTTGCTGAATTAATGCAGCTAAGTACGCAGCGCAATGCGCCAGTATTTGTATTTAGATGTATCGTGGCACTTCATTTAAAACCAACCAATACATGCCTAGCTGATGTATCACCTCAATAAAATTGGAAAAATCTACAGGCTTCTGTATATAGCTATTTACACCCAACTTATAGCCAGCTAGGAGGTCGCTTTCTTCTTTACTTGAAGTCAAAATTACCACTGGAATCAATTGGGTTCTAGCATCTGCGCGGATCGCACGCAGCACGTCCAAACCATCTATTTTTGGAAGTTTCAAGTCAAGTAGTATGAGTTGCGGCAGTACGCACGAATCTCTGTTTACGTAAGCTCCACTAGAAAACAAATAATCCAGCGCCTCTTCTCCGTCTCTCACTACATGCAACTCATTAGCCAGATTGCTTTCTTGAAAAGCCAAACGGGTCAATTCTTCATCATCTGGATTGTCTTCCACCAACAATATTATTTTTTTTGCTAAATTCATAGCTTCTTAATCATCCCGTTCTCTTTGCGGCACGGTGAAATAAAATGTAGCACCTTCTCCCTCAATCGCTTTCGCCCACACTTTACCACGATGCCTACGGATAATCCGCTGCACTGTAGCTAGCCCTACCCCCGTTCCTTCGAATTCACTCGAACTGTGCAAACGCTGAAATGCACCAAACAATTTATGAGCATAGTCCATGTTGAATCCGGCACCGTTGTCGCGAATATAGAATACAGCTTCTCCTTCATCATCTTGCATGCCAAACTCGATTATTGCTAATTCTGTTTTACCCGTGTACTTACAAGCATTTGAAATTAAATTATTTAAGGCAACTCGCATCAATCCAGGGTCGGCATGAACGTGCATGTCAGGCTGAATTGAAAATTGCACATTTCGCTCGGGCTTTAATTTATGCAGCTCCTCCATAATCGCTTCAGCCATACCGCTCAGGTCTGTCTTCTCACGCTTTAGCTTGCCCCTAGTCACTTGAGAAAGTTGTAACAAATCGTCGATCAAATGTCCCATATGCTGGCTCGCGCGACGCACTCGCTCAAGATAGCCCTGCCCAGTCTCATCCAAATGCGCATGGTATTTTTTTGATAATATCTGACTGAATCCGTCAATGCTGCGTAATGGTGCGCGTAGGTCGTGGGATACGGAATAGCTAAATGCTTCTAGTTCGCGATTGGCAGTTTCTAATTGATAAGTACGCTCTACCACCCTTCGCTCCAATTCAATGTTAAGCAGCTTGATCTCATCCTCGGCCTTCTCCCTACGCTCTTTTTCCGCAAAAACATCAAGCGCAAATGAAACGTCTGAAGCTAATTCCTGGATCAAAACTTGCATATCTGGCGTAAAGAAATACGCGTCTGAAGCATAAAGATTGATGGTGCCGACCACCACACTTTCCTGCATAAGTGGAAATACGCCGGATGCACGATAACCACGTATTAATGCCTCTTTACGCCAAACTTCCATCGTAGGGTCATTCAATATATCTTGAACAAACACTGGTGCACCGGTCAAAATTGCTAGCGCTGTCGGGCCCTTGCCTGTTTTTTCATTACTCAGGCGGATATTCAGTTTTGCAACATAACCTTCTTCCACGCCCGCATAAGCGATGGGCTGTACGACGTCACGCGCTTGATCCAGCAGGCCGACCCACGCAAAGCGCAACAGCTCCGTTTCTACGGCCACGGTGCAGATGCTTGCAAAAAGTTCCTGCTTATTTTGCACTCGAACAATCGTTTCATTGACGCGGCTCAGCAAACGATACGCATTACTCAAACGTTTAACTTCCGCTTCAATTCTTTTGCGCTCAGTAATATCACGCCAAAGCACGTGCAATATCTGCTCACCATCTACGGTAATAGGCGTTAGTGTTACGTCTACGGGAATTGTAAAGCCGTCACGCCGAGAGTACAGCCACTCAAATTGATGGCGGCCTTTGCGCAAAGCAATTGCATCCATCTGGGGAGATTTTTCGGCTGAAGATTGGCCATCCGCTTGAAACTCAGGTGATATTGCAGATGGACGAGCGTTGATAAAATCCCGTTTTAACGCATAGCCCAGTAGTTTAATAGTTGCTTCATTACAATCAATAAAACGCCCGTTTTTAAGCAACAAAACCGGATCACTTGCATCAGCAAACAGCTGGCGAAACTTCGCCTCACTTTCCTTGAGGGCAGACTCAATTTTTTTACGCGCACTAATGTCGGTAAAAGTGGCTACATAATTTACCACTTGAGACACTTCGTCTTTGACGCAAGAAATTGCGAGATATTCGGGGAAAATTTCTCCGTTTTTGCGCTGGGCTAAAATTTCACCCTCCCATACACCCACGCTATTTAGCCCGGCCCAGATAGATTGCTGCACTTCGGCAAAATTTTCTTGTGAAGCTAACATGCCCGGTGGCTTGCCCACCACTTCTGCACTTTTATAACCAGTAATGCTAGTAAACGCATGATTTACCTGCAAAGTTATATTGTCGGCATCCATGATCATCATGCCTTCTTGAGATTCAAAAATACGAGAAGCGATGCGCAAATCTGATGCTGCTTTACGCGAAGAACGCAGATACATCACAACCGAGAATATTCCGACAATTAGCATGCCACCGGTGACCGATAACAATAAAAATATCCAATTTCTTTCCCGCTTCAAGTGCGCCAATTCATCTAAATGACGTGGCACATGTATAGTAATATCATGCTCCAATAGATTTTTTGAGGCTATAACTGAGGGGTAAAACTGGCCATTAATCTGTACCGCAGAAGGGAATTTGTCCTGTTCCCAAGGACGCATCGTTAGTTCTTCAATTTTTTTATCACCGTAACGTTGTTTTTTTCTTTCCGCACTTAGTTTCAAAAATGGGGCATTTGGCAAATAATGAGATTTTAAATGAATGTCCGATGCCAAAATAACAACTCCGTTAGAGTCACTCAGGAATGCGTGAAACTGTTCTGTCCAATAGGCGAAGTTTGATATATCCCGTTTAACTACTGAGATACCAAGGAATTTCCCCGCACTTTGTACAGGTGAGGCGAAATATAGTCCTGGAACATGACTCGTTCGCCCCACTGCATATTGCTGACTAGGCAAGCCCATACGGGCTTTCTCAAAATAAGCACGGTCAGCAAAATTCGTTCCTACTAGGGTGTCTTTACCGCTAGCATTTCCAGCAGCAACACAGTCTCCAGCTGCATTAAGTAAAAATATATTGTCCGCGCCAAAGGTTTTACTAGCAATGCGAAGGAATTCATTTAACTCAAGTAATTTCGGGTCCTTCAACCAGTCTTGCTTACGCTGTTTATAAGCCTTTTTAGAAGGTAAAACACCCGCACCAAATCGCCGCAATTCCTGCTGCACATCCTGTTCGCGCGCAGACATGCGAGCAATACCATTGAACATGTCTATGTTTTTGTCGATGTTGCCAGTAACCTGTTTGACTTGAAATGAGGCAAGCTGGGTCTCGCGCTGGTAAAACTCGGCGGCGCGCTGACTGAAATAATAATCTACACTCAGCCATGAAACGGCTACCCAAACCACAATCCACAAAGTAATTTTTTTATTTGAACGTAATGCAGAAAAAATATTGATCCGTGTGGAACGGGTCAACATAATATACATTACAAGCATCAAGCTAGTCGCGATCAATAGACTAAAAGCAGGAAAAGTAGGCGCAAGGTCAAGTGATGAGGCTGGCTTTTCGCCATCATGTACTAAATAGGCGGACAGCATTGCCGTATAGTGCATACCAAAAATAGCGGCTCCCAGTACTAGCGCGCCCAAGCTGGTCCTAAAACGCTCTGTCCATGCTTGCAAACGGAATGTAATCCACAGGGAAAGCGTAGATAAGACAATGGCGACTACAATAGACAGTAGAAATAATTTAATGTCGAGCTTCTTGCAAAACTAAAGGTTTGAGCTGAATTAATCACCGAATGGGGTAGAGGTAGGCGGCCATTACTGGCAAGATGGAGGTTCTAAAGACAACATCGCGCCCGACATGAATACTACGCA